>Ga0156002_103_pt3 | contig 1616 bp, 2 predicted proteins | sample RifCSPlowO2_02_FD_107656 | JGI IMG/M metagenome (GOLD analysis project Ga0156002, IMG submission 107656) | Candidatus Daviesbacteria bacterium RIFCSPLOWO2_02_FULL_38_18 | reverse complement strand
CTGGAAGATAGAAAGTGAAACAGATTATGACTTTGCAGGAGTAAAAATTGTAAGCAGCGACTATAAAGCAGATTGTGGACTAACTTGTATAGTTGAAGCTGGTATGGATTTTGAAGCCTTTGTTTATCAAGGTGAGATAGAACTAAACGATATTAGGTCTAATAAATCCCTCCTTGAGGAAAAATATTGGTTTTATAAGAAAGAGCAGAAAGATGAGTTCGGTCCAATTATTGATTTTAAAATAGATGGCTTAGATGCAATTTATCAGCATCAGCAACGAGATCCTCTTTCAGCCTCTGATTGGTATTTTAAATACCAGGCATTAGTCGTAAATAAGCGAGCCTATCTCTTCAGGTTTAATAATACAAAAGATGATGAAGATAAGGCAGCAAAGATATTTATGTCAATATTAAGTACAGTGAAATTTCTAAATTAGATTTATCATACGCTAAAATTCACCCAGTGAACCAAAAAGGATTCGCAACAATTTTACAGTTTGATACTTGCAAATTCTAATCTGAGTTGGTAGAATATATACAGCTAAAGGGGACTGCGAATGCGGACCCCTTTTTTATTGATTTCAAGAGGTTATTTGGGAAGAATAATAAGTCCATTACTTCTGAGCTTTTTCTCTAGAATTGAGTAATCTATCTCATGTCCAGGTTCAGTCTTTTTAATATCCAGTATAAACCTGCCAATTGGATTAGCGAGTAAGTCCGCAATCTGTAATCCTGCTTCATTTGTGGATTTAGGAGTCATAGATAAACCTTCAATTCTATCTTTAATTTCTGATCCTTTGAAGTTTTCTGTTCCATTTATCTTCAAGTTTAACCAAGCAAGTTCAAGCTGGTTATCTAGGTTGTCATCTCTTCGTTCCGCAATTATCTTACCTTGCTCACCCTCTGGAAGCTCAGGAATAAACTCATCCAGTAAGTTATTGAAAGAAAGGAGATACGGGTCTAAGGCATCTGCACCATATTTCTCAAGATGGGCAGATTTTTTAATAATACAAGCTACTAAGGTAAAATTGACTTCCTCTAAAAATTCATTAGAGTTTTTTCTTTAATCCGTTAAACTTATTAATAACTTTATCTTGATAATACTTTTCATCAAAGATTGCTCCACATAGGACAAAAATAGGATATTTAGGATCAATTTTATGAAACTGCCCAAATCTCAAAAAGGTTTTACACCAATTTTAATTTTGCTAACAGTAGTCCTCTTCGGAGCAGGTTTGTTTGGTGCGTATTACTTGGGTATACAGAAATCAAGAAAAGGCGATAGTCCCTCTGTATCTCCGACACCTTAGAAGCTGTCTATTGCCCGGCAGATGTCAGAGCATGTCCTGATGGTTCCTTTGTCGGCCGTATTCCACCAAAATGTGAATTTATTGCCTGCCCAACATCTGACGAAACTGCAAATTGGAAAACATACAAAGATGATGTTGTCGGTGTTGAATTCAAATATCCCGAAAAATGGTATGTGCTAAGATCTTCAAAATTTCCTTTTAGAGTTTTTATTTTAGGCAAGCAACCCAGCAAGACATTTGAGATTGATACGGCGGGTCAGGTAGCAGTTGCCGATATGCCTGCAATAGATATACTTTCTACTGAACT
>Ga0156002_127_pt1 | contig 2851 bp, 7 predicted proteins | sample RifCSPlowO2_02_FD_107656 | JGI IMG/M metagenome (GOLD analysis project Ga0156002, IMG submission 107656) | Candidatus Daviesbacteria bacterium RIFCSPLOWO2_02_FULL_38_18 | reverse complement strand
TCTTTCTGCATCTGATAAAGGCTCACAAGCCCATACTTTTCTGCTTATCAGTACCATTTCTTCAGGGGCAGCGCTGTCACCTACAGGAACAGGAGTAGGTATTCCAATACTTGCCGCATATTTTTCAGGATCACAAGGTATGGCTGTTGCAGTTGCGATTACTTCCCGAACGATTGGGAGGGGTTCAGCTTTAGGCGCACAACCTGGGACAAATAGAATTGCGGCTGTCAAGAAAGGTTTTCCGGCTCGTTCCAATATTTCAGGTATTCTAGCCATTTTTACCCCCTTGACTAAAAGAGACAGATAGCATACCGTTAATACATAACGGTGTTTCCCCTGCAAAGGACGCTGTTATATTTTTTTGGTTTGGAGTGCTAGCCTCCAGACCTATTTTTAACCTATTCATAGGTTTTACCTACTTATAACTTATATTATACCACACTTTTGCAAGTGGGGGATTTTTGGTGGTATAATTTATTTATGACTCAAGTACAGATACGGATAGAACAGATTAAAAAGCAAGTCTTACCTATTCTAAAACGGGCAGGTGTGAAAAGAAGCAGCCTTTTTGGATCTTATGCTAGGGGAGATCAAACAAAAAACAGTGATATTGATCTGCTAGTAGAGCTTCCCAAAGGTAGCAGTCTACTTGATTTGATAGGTTTGGAGATGGAGTTGAAAAAAGCAGTTGGCAAGAAGGTGGATTTATTAACTTATAATTCTATTCACCCATTACTTAAAGATTATATTCAGAAGGATCAATTACAAATCCTATGAGGAAAGATCCGCAGGTTTTCTTAACGCATATTCTGGAGAGTATTGGATGGATTGAAAAAGAAACTAAAGATTTATCTAAAGATAAATTTGTTCAAGATGTTCCAACCCACGATGCAGTTATTAGAAGGTTGGAGATTATTGGAGAAGCAGTGAAAAATTTACCCACTGATTTTAAGATAGAGTATCCAGATATTGCTTGGAAGAAAATAGCAGGATTAAGAGATAAACTAATTCATGGCTATTTTGGCATAGATTTAGAATTAGTTTGGGAAATAGTTAATAAGGACATACCACCTCTTAAAGAACAAATTGAAAAGATTCCGACAAAGCATTCTTAAGTATCCCTTCAAATCATGATTAAATTAAATGCGAAACAGCTAAGAAAAGGACTACCGACTACCGACTATCGACTAAAGCGGAAGACGGAAGTCAGAAGACGGAATGCAATTTATATAGTCCTGGATAATGTGCTGGATACATACAATATTGGATCTATTTTCAGGCTGGCTGATGCAGTGGCTGCCAAGAAAGTTTATCTTTGCGGGCAAACAGAAATTCCTCCAAATCACCGGATCAAAAAAGCCTCTATAAATACCACAGAGTGGGTTGAGTGGGAATGGTGTGAGACAGCAGTAGAAGCAATTAAAAAAGTGAAAAGTTTATGGAATTGTCATCCTGAGGAGTCTTCGACGAAGGATCTCTCGCTCGCCTCGCTGAGTCGGCGAAGCGGGCGAATGCGAGTCCCGAATAAATCGGGAGATTCTTCGCTAGTCGCTCAGAATGACAGAGGAGTGGTTATAGCAGTAGAACAGAGTACAAAAAGTGTTCAATATAACACTTTTGATTATAAATTACCTATCTGTCTGGTAGTGGGACATGAGACACACGGGGTGTCTAAAGAGGTTCTTAAAATGGCAGATGCCATTGTTGAAATTCCCATGTTTGGGGTTAATAAATCCTTAAATGTTATGGTCAGTTTGGGAATAGTGTTGTATAAAGTAATTAAGAAAACAAAAATTTCCTAGAGATTTGCGATAGCGATAGCCGATATATAGCGGTATGTACACTTAAATATCCGACACTAACTTCTTTCTAAAGGTACTTTCATACCAAGACCCATATGGGGTCTGTGGTAATGATACCTCATCAGGAAAAGATCTACCAGATTGGTTAGTTCCGGTATTTCACTAGCTTTGTACTTAATCCAACCCAAACACTCTTTTCTGAGTGACCTGTTAAAACTCTCAATGTATGATTGCTCATTTTTCTTATATGGCCTGGATACTCTGAACCTATCTGCATATTTGAATACATTGCTCCTAAATTCAGCCTTGAATTCAGGCCCTCCGTCTGTCTGCAGCAATTCTGTATGGTTAAATCTATTATTAAAGGAGAGATTTAGGAAATCCAACCCATCTTTGGCAGTTAAGGATGGGTACAACCCAACATTAACTTCCTTGCTGAATATATCAACTGCTGTAAAGGCAAACACAGCCCCAAAATCAACTGAATCCATCTGGATTACCTCTCTTGGCTTACCTGCCTCGGGAATGAGTCCTCTTATCTGGTTTTTCTTCCATTTACTCCGGAGTGTGTACTTTTCTGCCAATATTTTATAAATGGTGGTGGTGGAAAGTGTTATCCCATACTCATTAAACAGGAACTCCCTGATCTTCTGCCCGCAACAGTCCCTATAATCCTCCCTTAACCTGTAAATCCTTGATTTAAGCAGTCCGTCAATCTTTCTCTTGGATCTTTCACCCTTCTTAGCTTGGGTATACTGATCCATGAATTCCAGTAAACCAACCTCTGCTATTTCCTTAATCCAAATATGGACTGTTTCTCTGTTAACTTGCAGCTTGGAAGCTATATGAGTCTTTGGAATACCTGACTCATACATTTCCCAGGCTATTGTAATTTTAGTTAGATTTAACACGTCCATATTTTACATGAAGTGTCGGATATTAAACTTTAATTAAGCGTATAGTGTATAAGTTCAGATACATATGAGACAGTAAACGATTTTGCCAAGTGATTTTAATAAGATAATCTACAGGTTCCCTAAATTAAGCAG
>Ga0156002_110_pt1 | contig 4697 bp, 6 predicted proteins | sample RifCSPlowO2_02_FD_107656 | JGI IMG/M metagenome (GOLD analysis project Ga0156002, IMG submission 107656) | Candidatus Daviesbacteria bacterium RIFCSPLOWO2_02_FULL_38_18 | reverse complement strand
TAATTGATTTTACCGTATTGACAAAGAAAACGACTACTTTGAAGTGCTAATGGTTACCTATTACCCTATCAGTCACTCCACCCCTTCTTCACTACGGAAAGATCTTAAGAGTACTGGTTTCGAACTGCTTTCGTTTGAATCGAATTTCGTTAGATGGTATCTCGCATCTGGTCGCTGGGTAGACTCTCGGAAATTAGCACAAATATTCCCCGATCTGGGTGGTGTTCTCATTATGTCAGCCCGGAAACCAACAGAAAATTTACAGAATCATCGTTAATTAACAATAATACTGCTATTTACTTCCAAATAGGCCATAACTAAAGCTATAACTCTTTGTTCCTTGTATCTTCCTAGCATATGCTATACTACAATTCGAATATGGGAGCAGACATAGAACGAATGCAGGTTGTCTTGGTTAACCTAATCTCACCACACCTCGCCTATGATCAGAATGCTTTAGCTTCACAAACTCTAGCACGCTACCTACATGCCCGAGTACCCGATGTGACAGTCAATGTTGTTGATATGCAGGCGATATATAACAACAAACGGGCAAAGACTAACAGCAACAGTGAAGCGCTTGCGTCCGCAGGACAATGTGTTGTTGATACCATCCGTGACACCTGCGCGGCAGGCCCATCGATTATTGGCCTATCAGTTAAATGGCAGACAAAGCAAGTTGCAAGCGAGATTGTAATGTCAATTCAGCGCGACCTTACTGATAGAGCCCCCCTTTTTTTATTAGGAAACATAGGGACTACTTTAGCCTACCAGGAACTCCTTAGTCATCACCCATTCACGGATACACTAGCCGTGGTAGGAGAGGGGGAAGACGCGCTTGTAAGCATAGTAGAGAGAGCAAAAGCTAACCTACCTAATTACAGGGACAAGAAACAGTACATAGGAATCCCCAATGTTGCCATTAATGTGGACGGAAAGCTTGAAGAGTTTGAGCGGCAAGTTGTGGATCTAGCTCTTTATCCGAGATTTGATTCAGAATATGATTTCCGTCTTCGTGGCGAGGTCTCTCCTAGTGCAACTTACAATCTCGAGACCTCACGAGGATGCCCTTGGGGCAAATGTACATTCTGTTCTATCGAAACTCTGTTTATGGTCGGGAAGCCCCCAACCAAGATGCGGCAAAGCGGTTGGCGACCGTTTCCCACAAGATTGGTCCTTGATCACATCTACGCGGTTGCTAAAACGCGCGGGGTTAGGAGTTTCGATATCTCGGATTCAGAGTTCTTGGGCTATATCGGAGTTGGGAGTAAGAAGGATCCCGATCTCTTCGAGGATTCCATCATGCGAGCTGAACAGTTTGCAATGGGACTCATTGAAATCAACGAAGAGCTTGGTCTTAGGGGGCATGAAAGACTTAGGATCGAGCATATCTCAGTTCGGGCTGATGCTGTGTATCGTGAAGGGGAACCTGATAATAACCTACGACGCAGAGATATTTTCGGTTTGCTCAAGCAAGCTGGAATTCAAGGGATCTTTTTCGGTATCGAATCCGGAAGCCCCGGACAACTAAGAAGGTACGGCAAGGGTATTACAGTACAAGAAAACAAACAGGCACTAGAAATATTGAGGAAGATGGGTTTCAGTATAGAAGTAGGTTTCATCTTCTTCGACCATAATGCTACCCTACAGAATCTTAGTGAAAACTTGAAATTCATACATGCGGCACGTTTGTACGAAATAGACTCAAGGATTCTAGTTAGCCTCAAGATTCTAGCGGGAAGCCCCCTGGCCAATAAGCATAGCAGGGATCATACTAAGGATACGGACTTGTTAGTTTATACAGCACCATATAGAGATCCTGCGGTTGGTGAAATAGAAAAGCTTTTCCAAGTCTGGGAGGAGCCAACACGCGAATTGATAAAGACACTACCTATCGCTGAGAGATTGCAAATCAGACATTTGGATCTTGACTTTATGGAGGACCTAGTCGGGGCATATATGCATGGTGTCTCGATTATACCAGTCTTGCGTAAACATGTCCAAACGAGGGGTAGCTATTTGTCTCAATTACAGTCTAAAGGGATGTCAAGTGACAAGGCAACTGACCCACCTGCACTTATTTCAAAAAACTAATTAATTTGCATTTAAAGGTAATGTTGTGGGCAAAATTAATGGACAGGACCTCCTGTAGTGAAGAAGGTGAACTGTCCATTAATTACTTGAAACAATCAGTTAAGCTGATTGATAATAATATTTTGCCCTATGTTTTCCCTAAACACAAGGATTTGTTTAGGTTTGGAATGTCTGCTTTTAGTTTAACTCCATTTAACAGTCTAAACTCTAATGCCAGAATGATGGTTGAAAATATTAATACAGCCTCATCTAAAGTCTACAGGCTGGTAAGTAATCAGAAAATACTTAATAATTTTCCTAACCTTTTAAGTGTGGGTCATTTGGTAAACAGAAATTCCCTGGTAAATATTGATTTCTCAACATTTTGTGGTTTTGAAACATTAGCTTTTGGGCTGCAAACAAATATGGGGAGAGCTATTCCTATTTGGAATAACTGTTTAACTTATCCTATACAAGAACCGGGCTCTCAGAATACATTTGTCATTTCGGAAATTAAGGCATTTGGTACTATTTTAGGTTTTTATCCCGGATTTGTTTTTGACAGAGGTTTTTGGATACCGGATATGATTAAGTTCTTCCTCAAAGGGAATATTACCTTCTACCTTAGGATCAAAGCTTCAAAACTGCTCGAGGCTGAAGATAGTATTAAATCAGCCAAGGCTTTAGGCAGAACGAGCAAAGATACCCAAATTAAGCTGTATGGATATTCCTTAAGGCTTATTGTCTCCCCACCTCCACCAAAAGTAACTCAAAAAGGAAAGAAACAAAACAAAGAGAGGTGGTATGTTTTAACTAATGACCTAACCTCAACCAGGCAGCAGGTTTGAGATTGAAGAATCATTTAAGGATTTAAAACATGTCTCTAAATTAAAGAAGTTTTTCATTAAAAAGATATTAAGCTTTAGAATCTTACTTGCCTTTGTTTGTATCAGCTTTTGGTTATCCTTCTGGTGTCATCTGTTGACTCAGCTTACCCAAACCCTTACTAATCCTAAAAAGAAAAGGTCATACTTTAGACTGTGGTGGGAGAATATCCAAAGGCAAACAAGGAAACCATTACTGAAAATGTTTATACCTGATGGTTAGGCAACTGGAGTTAAACAGTTAATGGCATTTAAGCTCTTTTTTAGAAGGGTTAGTATTATTAGTGGTTAAAAGGAGGCTAAATATACCAAATTAGCAATATTTATCTAAACATTCAGACTAACTTTAAAAATTCCTCTAAATTTTCCCGTAAACAGGCTTAGTAACATTTTTTAAAAGAAAATTATCCCACCTTATCTTGAATCTGCAGGTGGGTCAGACAAGGCAAACGAAGCGCTACTCTGGAACGCCCAAGTTGTATCAGCGATTAAATGAATTCCTTTGTACCCCTCTAGAGGGTGTTTCGCTGTAAAGCCCCCTGCTTCACATCTATTCTTTTTATTTAATTTGGAATTAAGAAGAAGAATACTTTGTATAACCATGTAAATCAAACTCACCATAGCTTTCTTTCATCTTGAATTAAAACATATCTGTACTCATTGAAATACCCTCTTGAACCCTTCTTATTGCCTCTGCCAAAAAAGGAGCGACAGTAGCAACAAAAACTCTAGGTTCTGATAAAATCTCCGGTCTTTGTGCTACTGAATCTGTTATAAATAATTTCTTTATTGGAGAGTCCTTAATCCTTTCTAATGCCCCTCCCATAAATAAACCATGAGTAACAACCGCATAAATATCCCGTGCCCCTATTTTTTCCACAAATTCAGCCGCATGTACTAAAGAACCTGCAGTAGTAAGTATATCGTCTACAAATAAAACATTTTTACCCTTTACATCTCCCAATAAATCTACAGTATGTGATTGATCGTGCGCAGAAGCGTTTCTCTCCTTGTATATAATAACCACACCATCTGCCTCTAGGGCTTCTTTGAACTTTTTAGCTCTAGAAATGCCACCATGATCTGTAGATGATACTACTAAATTCATACTTGAAATCTCTGATTTTATTGATTCCAACAACGGGTTTCTTGCAGTTAAATTATCCCAAGGGCCGGTAAAAAAACCCATTTGCTGATCGCTATGCAGATCCATAGTAATAATTCTTCTGGCTCCCATTGCCTCAATCATTCTAGCCACCACCTCCGAACTTATTGGAACTCTTGGCCCATCTTTTCTGTCCTGTCTTGCATATCCAAAATAGGGAATTACTGCTGTAATTTCACCGGCTGAAGCTCTTTTTGCAGCATCTATCATAAGCAAAAGCTCCATAATATGCTCATTTGCAGGAGGGGATGTTGGATGAACAATAATCACATCTCGCCTTCTTAAGCTTTCAGGAATCATAACTCTTGTTTCCATATCGGCGAAGTTACTAACCGGTTCCAAAACAGGTTTATTCAAAATACCACCTATATCTCTTGCTAATTTTGGATTTGATCTACCTGTTAACAAAACATAGTCATGTCTATCTTGTTCGTTAATCATTTTGCAAACAATACTTTATTTAAGGCTATTTGTCAACTATATGTCCTAGTTCACTACTTTTGAGACAACCTCCTTTCTTTTAAATTCTGGTAAGGTGACAAATACTCCAAGGACTGGTGTGGCCTGACTTGATT
>Ga0156002_131_pt1 | contig 7090 bp, 8 predicted proteins | sample RifCSPlowO2_02_FD_107656 | JGI IMG/M metagenome (GOLD analysis project Ga0156002, IMG submission 107656) | Candidatus Daviesbacteria bacterium RIFCSPLOWO2_02_FULL_38_18 | reverse complement strand
GCCGATACCATGCCAGCAGCCGTTGACGAAGCGTCCACCCCGGGGGGTTCGGATTTGGACCTGCAAGATCCGGATACTTGGCGCCGAACTGGGCGGCCAAGGCATCTGTAAGTCCAGAGAGGTTATTGGGCCAATTTTCCAGGGGTAGCCGGAATCCCATCTCCTGCATCCTGGCAAAGTAAACAGGATCATTAACAAAACGATCCCCGGGCCATTCCCGACTGCCTTCCGGCCCGCCCATCTGGCTAATCATCCACTCCTTAACCTCAGGCGTCATAGCCACGATCTGGTCATTAGAAGTAACAGGCTTGTTGTCATCACTGTGGGCCACATCAAGGATAATCTGCGCCACCTGCTTGTATCGGTCTTCCCAGACATAGCGCCACAAGGCACTGAAGATACTCGTTGGGCTACCCACGCCACCCTCGGAATCCATCTGGTTGGCAATGTCGCCCATGCCTTGAGCCCGAAGGCGGTCCTTGATGGTCCGCGCCTGTTGTGGCGTGAGCCAGCCACCAAAACCAGGGCCAATGAAGATCCATGTTGGCCCGTGCAGGGCGTTCCAGCCGCGCCCGAACGACCTGTGCATCTGCACCCAGTCATCCGCCGTAACAATGGGGACCACTGACTGGAAAATAGTGCCATGTGTCTGCTGGGCAGAAACTTCTTTCACCAAACTTTTTGGCAAAAAGCTAATTATTTCTTTGATAGGATTGCTGACAGAGCGCAAAATATGAGGGCCGGTTGATCCAACTCCCACTCCCGGCGGACCCAGCGGAGAAGTGAATGTTACTGTTACTGGCTTTGTCCTGTCTTTTACCACCCAAGCATTATTTCTTAGCTCCGCATTATCTCCGGAAAATGTAATAGAAGCCTCTGTAGCGCTTGATTTTAAGGTTTGCTGCTGACGGGCCAAATTTAAACCCAAAGGTATAGCCACAGCTAAAATAGCCAAAACCAAAAGACTGATTATATTCTTTTTATTCACTACTCTTATAGTGAACCAAATCAGGGGAATTTGTCAACCCCCATTGGCTTTAGACAAAGGATGATATTTTTTGTGTGCTTCCTCTGCAAATCTATCTGAAACATTAACATATCTTGTGGTAGTATTTAAAGACTCGTGACCAAGTAGAATTTGGATAGCGGCAGGTGAAGCCCCTTCTTCAGCCAAATATGTAGCAAAACCATGACGCAGAGAATGGGCACTGGTTGGAGGATTAATCTTGAGTTTTTCTCTGTATCTTTTAATTCTTTGCTGTAGATAATTAGTAGAGATGCGTCTTTGAACTTTGGTAATATTCCTGCCTTTTGTAGGAACAAATAATGCTTGTAAAGAAGTCGTCAATAAGATCTAAGTTGACGGATGTTTTTAAGTCTTTCTGGATAATCATATTATTGCTTGTGGAAACTTAAAATCAGCTTCTTGTACAGAGAATTCTACTACATGCTTTGAATCTAAAACCAGTAAGAAATCTACGCCTTTCATTGTTGAAAGATTATGCAATAATTTAGAAAGCGAAATCGTCCCTACTTCAATAAATAAGTTTCTTGTGCTCTTTTTATAAATACCTAGATCAGCTCATCCCATATTTAAATTTGGTTCTATTACAACTTCATAGTCCAATGACTTAAAATAAGTTGCAATAACCTTCATCATTGTAAAATGCCATTGTTTACCATGAGGTTTACCTATTGTTAAAGATCTCTTACTTCCGAAAAGATTCACTGATGATTTAATATCCTTTGCTTTGATTCTTCCTGTTAGTATTAAAAGGGCCAATCGTCTATAGATACAATTTCTGCAGGCCTTTTCAGCATCATTATAGTGAAATTCGAGAATTGTATCATTCAACCAATTTATCTCTTTGTTAATAGCATTTTCCACCAAATCCCAAGGCAATGATTTTGATTTAGGTGTAGTCATAAACTAGATTTTACTTCCGTGTAGTTTTCTATGAATTTCTCTTAAGTGTGGTCTTGTTACATGGGTATATACTTGAGTTGTAGCTATGTTTCTGTGACCTAGAAATTCCTGAACTACTCTTAAATCTACGCCTTTCATTAATAAATCTGTGGCAAAACTATGACGCAAGGTATGACAAGTTGTATTTAATGGCAAGCCTGCTGAAAGAGCGTGATATTTAACAATTCGCTCAATGCTTCTTATCGTAAGTCTAGTCAATGGTGATCTACCCCCATAATTTACAAATAGAGCCTTTTCATTATCTTTTCTGGTTCTTAAATATTGTTTGAGCCAATTAACACATCTTTCTGAGAAAAATACAGTCCTGGGATGACCACCTTTCCCAATGATGCCAATTTCTAAATCAGTTATGTCTGGATTGATCGTAATTTGTTCCCAGTTAAGCGCCACAAGCTCAGCAACCCGAAGGCCGGTAGAGAAGAATACTTCTAAAATAGTTCTATCTCGCAGTCCTGCAGGCTCTGAAGTATCGGGAGCTTGTAAAAGCCTTTCAACCTGCTCAATGGTAAGAAAGTTTACTGTTTTTTCTTCCTTATTTTTTGGAATTTTTACTTTATCCGGGGGAAGAGAGTGGATATCCTTTTCTACAAAAAAACTTAAAAAAGACCGTAAAGCCACTAAATAGTGATTCTGTGTTGAGCGTTTTAGTCTATCCTTACTTTTCTGTTTATATTTACGGGAGAGGAATAGTCTATATTCCCAGATATGATCTTTGGTAAGATCCTGAGGTTTAAGTTCGTCCAGATTGTTGACGGTTAAAAATTCAAAGAATCTTTTTAAAAACTTTGAATAATTCTCCTGGCTTTTGGAGGAGAGACCTTTTTCCAGTTCCAACCAGTCTAAATAATCAAAAAGGTATTCTTTGAGTGTAGTGCTTTGATTTCTCATTCCTTTTGCAGTTAATGTATCTTAACCGACATTGAATTTATCTTAAATCAAGCCTCCTTTAACTGTCAAGTACTTACAAGTACTTAATAATTCACTAATGCTGTTTAGGCTGACCCCCTACAATGCCCCTAAAACGGCTTTTCAGGGGAGATAAGCTACACTACATCATCCAGAGATTAGCTTGTTGCAGAAACCCAAACTTAATAAAGTAAAAAGTTAAAAGTAAAAAAAAGAAAATATAAATTTTTAATCGGCGACTGCTATTTTTGAGAACAAAAAACCTGTTTAAATTTTGCCTTATATTTGTTAATTATTTTTTTTCTTTTTCCCGGAATAAGATTTGAGGTCTCCCCTTGGAAATTTTGTACTCAATATATTGTGCGACGACGGGTAGAAGGGAATTTTGGGTTAATTAGAGAAAAAGAGAGTGATGTTATATCTTCAGTCCTACAGGCACTCGCAGTCCTTTGCAAATTCATACATTATTTATAGTTATAGCGCTTGGAGAACAAGTCTCTACTCTACACATATTCGGGTATTATTTACCCAGAAGATTAGCACTTATCCACAAGGTATGATAAATCAAGACTAGAGCATGACCTATAATTATTTAATTATATTGCCAAATACATCAAACAACATCATCTCTTTTTTCACGGAATCTTAACATATTTTTCACGCCACTTCGCTCACTGCAGGCGCCCCCCTACCCTGTCCAGGAAGTTAGAAAAAAACTTACTAAAAATACCATTCCTCCAATCCCCAGATATTCCCAAACCATTCTTCTATCCAGCCTGCCCCGCAAAACTTGAGTGGTTATCCCCACCAAAACATACATGGCCGAAGCAAGGGCTAAAGACCAGATAGTGGTAGCCATTGGCCAAAAGGAAAAAGCCAGAGCCAACTCCCCCAAAATCAAAGCTAAAATCAGGCTTTGTACAACTATAGAAAGCACTACCCTATCCTCCATCTCAATTGACCAGAGAACCTGCAAAATTAAAGGAAAGCTTACTGCAAAAACCAGCAGTCCGTTCCATAAAAACAGCAGCTTGAAAGCATATATAACATTAAAAACAAAAAAGCCGGACAAAAGCGTAAAAAGAAAAGTGGCTGTTGAAGCAGCGCGGTATAAAGGAATAGTACGGATGGCTGCCACATTAAAGACATTTTGGGAAAGAAGCAAAAGATAAAAAAACAAACCAAAAAAGAAAGCTGCAGGCAACCTAGTTAACCATCTAACCGGCAGCAAAAAGTAAAAGCTGGCAACTGCTACAGTAAAAAAAATAGGCAAAATCAAAAGGATTACAGTTTTAGTTAAATTTAATCCTTCCCGGAGAGCCCACAAAGACAAAATTCCTGCCAAAATCCCGAGGCTCGCAATAAACCTGAATCTTAAATTAAAATCCACCAGTTGGGTGGACAATAATCCAAAAGTAACAAGTATCGAAGCTAAAATAATTTTTTGGCGTTTATTTAAATCCATCATAGTCATCAGCTTTCAGCTATTTACTCGCTAACTTTAGCACATGGCAAATGGCAATGGCCAAAGCATCGGTAGCATCATCCAAATGCCCACCTTTCCAATTTGCTTTTAGTTTGTTTCTTCTTCTAGTAGCAGTACCTAAAAACTTTCTCACCCCGTCGTGGACCTGATCCTTATCTGCCCTGCCAGAACCTGCCACCATTAACTTTACCTGTAACCCTGTGTAATCCTGAAACGGAACTTTATGCTGGGCTGCTGTCAGCATGATTACTCCCCTGGCCTGGCCTACCATAATGGCTGTTCTGGTATTGGCCCCGAAAAAAAGCATTTCGCAGACCATCTGATCCGGCTGGTATTTTTCTACAACAGAAGTTAGTTCACTATGTATCATATGAAGGCGGTCCTGCATTAATTTCTCTTTTGGAGTGCTGATATTCCCATAAGCCACAAGCTCAATATCGTACTTAAATTCCCTACCCAGAATATCATCGGGTATTTTTATAACTCCATAACCAGTTGTAGCTGTCCCGGGATCAATCCCCAAAATTATCATAGATTTTTTGAATATCTGGATTATCCTCCAGTTTCTCGATAAATTCTATCACCTTTTTGATAGTTTCCGGGTCATCAATTTTTTGTAAAATACTGGGCTTCATGATTATTTCAGCTGATTCTACTTCAAATCCTGCTTGAGTAATTTTTGTACTCATAGTATTTAATTCCGGGCTCTCCACATATACTAAATAGTGTTGTATTTCTTCTTCAACATCATCTACGCCCAAATCGATCAACGCCAACATATCCTCTTCCTGACTCTTTGACTCTTTGACTCTTTGACTCTTTATTTTTATTTCACCTTTTTTTTCAAACATATACGCCGTACTTCCCGATCCTCCTAAACTCCCACCGGATCTTTCAAATAAATTTTTAACTTCCTGCAAAGTTCTTAATTTATTATCAGTAATCCCCTCCAAATAAAATGCCACTGTACCCGGCCCAAAACCTTCATAAACTACCTCTTCTAATGCTTCTTTTCCAATACCCATTCCCCTGTCTATAGCCCTTTGGATATTATCTTTAGGCATATTTAAAGCTTTTGCTTCTTCTAAAACTGTGCGAAGTCTGGGATTAGTTCCCGGATCTCCGGAACCTCCGGCTTTAACCACAATGGTAATCACATTAGCCAGTTTGGTAAAAGCCTGACCTCGTTTTATATCAGCAGTCCCCTTCTGCCTCTTGATAGTTGACCACTTGGAATGCCCGCTCATGCAAGATATTCTAACACAGAATTATTCTTTAACGCATTTACCCCCGGCGTCGGGGTAGAAACCATCAAGTTTACAGGTGTATCCGCTGGGGCACTCAATATTGGCAATCCCCCCGCAAAATTTTGCTTCGGCAGGAGGACACATGTCGGCTGTCACTGTTATAAGGCACGTTATAGGTTTGGCATCCAAACACGCAGGCCTCGGCCGGCAAGTTGGTGAGGGAGTAATTTCTATAAATTTAAAGGTGGAAAGGAATTGATCAAATGTCTCGGTAGCAAAGCTTAATTCCTCTGGTGAATATGTTGTGGTAGAAAAACTAACAAGGTATTCTTTTCCGTTTTGTACAACGCTAAAGTCTTGGCTTAATTGGGTAGTGATTCTATTTGGGGAAACTTCTTGATAAGTTTGCTTATTCTCCTTTCCTTCCACATTCTGGCCTAAAATAGTTTTAGTAACAGAAGTTGGTGATGTTAATATTCCTGGATTTTTTGGATCAATATAGATTTTAAAGTGAGTTAATTTAGAGCTACTTATAAATCCAACCTGATTTACATCTTGATAATCCTGATCAGTTTTTGCATCTTCTCCTGGACCTCTGACTATTGAAAAATCTTGAGGATATTTCACGGAAAAGTGATGCTTTGTATTTGTATATATTTTCCAGTTGGAGGTTTTTCGAAACTGAAGAGACTCCTGTACTTGTTTGTTTCCTTGGGAAACATTCTTTTCCAATAGTTCAGTTGGCCACAATTCTATAAAGTCTTCCCGCGTGCTAATCCCCGGGCTAAAATGAGTACCTGCAGATTGTAGTTTAAAATCAACTTTTTTAATTCCTGAACCCTCTGTCAAGGCAAATGTTACCAGCCCTGAATAATTGTAAGGTCCTGCAGAACCCATCCTATCTGTAAGCCAACCTTCATCGCCTCCAAAATATACCTCTGCAGTATCACCGCTAACAACAATTTCTTTAATATACATCTCTTTATTCTTATCTGTATACTCCGGATAAAATTGGGAAAAAACCATTAATATCTCTTTTGCATTTTTCGCTTCGCGGGCACTTATATACTCTAATTCCTCCCACCCGTCTTTTGCGAGAACTTTATACTCTCCAATTCTGATTGTTTCATTTGTTTTAACAACATCATTGGGCTGACCAAGAAAAAAACCTGATTGAGATTGAAAAATAAGAAATGTACCTGCCAAAACTATCCCTGCCAAAAGAGCAATAATCAAAATCCATTTTAGAGGAAATCTCTTTGGAGGGGGCGGTTGCGTGGGAGGAACAGAAGGAGCTGGAGCTGGAGTTGGAGTAACAGGAACCGGACTGACCGGAACTTGGGGCTGTAGCAAATTTTCTTCCATAACATTACTATGAACTGGTTTCAAAACTATAGTTGTGGGTAATTAAACTCCTTTGAAGGATTAAAGTTTTTATATCAACTTTCTTATACAAATCACAAT
>Ga0156002_103_pt1 | contig 9850 bp, 14 predicted proteins | sample RifCSPlowO2_02_FD_107656 | JGI IMG/M metagenome (GOLD analysis project Ga0156002, IMG submission 107656) | Candidatus Daviesbacteria bacterium RIFCSPLOWO2_02_FULL_38_18 | reverse complement strand
GAGGTCGCGGTCAATATCGGCAAATTCTGAATCTACGCCCCCCAAATCAAGGCTTTGTAGCTCTTTATCCAATTCATCAGGAATTTCAGCAGCAAGCCCAACAGTTAGATTTGAATAATCATTAGCCTTTTTCAAGAAGCTAGTCCCATTAAAAAATGCATAAACCCCTCCGGCGATTAAAGCCACTGCCAAAACTACTACAACTACTATTCCAATAAAGCCTCGATCATTGTGTTGCACTACCTGTGGCCTCCTTTCCGCCCAACTCAGATCTTGTTGTCGAAATCGCTTTTGCCACAGCTTGACGCGCCGCAACTACTAAATCATGTGTTGCTTTAAGGTCTGTGTGCAGAGAATTTCTGGCAGATTTAGCATTGTTTTTGACTGTGCTTTCCGTGCTCACAGTTACGCCGTAATCTTTCCCGGCTTGGGCAGAAACCGCAGATTGTGCTGTGGATACCGCAGTGCGTGCTGCCTCAACTGCAGCTTCAGCCTCGGCATTTCCTCCGCGCTTGGAAATGATAGATTCGAGCTTATCCAAAACTGCTGTCATTTTATCCAAAGATTGGGTGTACTTTGTTGTTTTATTTTCGTTTATTTCTCCCAACTTTTGATCAACTCTCTCGACAATTTGTGCTTTCTTTTGATCTTTAAATTCAGAAAGTTTCTTGAAACATAATCAGGTAATGTTCCTAATGGTTCTCCTATTGGTATGCGAACTATCATATCTGGTTCCACATGATTTAGTGGACGATATGTCGTATAAACACTTGGACCGAAGTTCAATTCTATATGTCTAGGTTGTGCTTCTCTTTCTTGCTCTGGAAGCCTTGTCATACGAGCAAAATATAGCACAACTTTAGGCTATTTACAATAGCTGATTAAGAGACACTTTTACCCATGAATTAGGATAAAGCTTGATCATCCTGGAGAGCCAATCAGCTATGAAGCAATTTATAGATATATTTACTCTAAAAGGATGAGGAGATACAAATATTGGGAATATCTAACACTGGGTAGGAAAAAGCGGATGAAAAAATTGGGCAGAGGTGTTAGGAAAGATAGTTCTGGTAAGATTCCAGGCTCGATATCCATTGATTTAAGGCCTGAGATAGTAAGTAGCAGATCAAGAGTTGGAGATTGGGAAACAGATAACATCATAGGGCAGCAAACCGATAAAACTGCCCTTTCAGTAACCGTTGAGAGAGTGCTAAACTGACACTCCTGACCAAGCTTTTAGACAGGCTGGCAGTCACTAAAAGGGATGCTTTGGTAAGAAGGTTGGGAGTATTTCCCAAAGAGATAAGGTTGACACTAACAACAGCTAATAGCAGTGAGAATTCCAACCATACAGAGATTTCAGGAAGTTTGGATCTGTTGATGTTTTTCTGTCATGCATATCATTCCTGGGAAAAAGGAACTGTTGAAAACATGAATGGTAGGATAAGAAGGTACATTCCTAAAGGTATATCCATTGATACTTTCAGTGAAGAATATATCCATGAAGTGGAGAGGAGATTAAACTCAACACCCAGGAAATGTTTGGGATACTTGACACCATATGAGAGAATGGAACAGTTACAAAATGGTATTGCCTAAGTAGTTAGTGATGCACTTCCAGCGTGAATGTGGGCTAGCCCATATTGTGTAGCTCTATGACCTATAATCATTACTCTTTTACCATCATAGTTTTTAATTAGATCTTTTAAAAAACTTTTCATTCTTCTAGATGTTTGTTCATAACTTTCTCCATTAGGGAAAGGGGTATCAATTCTTTTAAGTTTTTCTGGATTTACCAGGCTGCTTGGTTTCTGAGTTAAATCACCGTAGTTACATTCTCTTAGCCTTGGATCCTGAATTATTGGAAATTTATTTCCAAAAGCAAACTCTGCTGTTTTATATGATCTTTGAAGATCCGAGCAAAAAATTGCATCAAATTTTTCATCTTTTCTCCTTTCGCCTAGATCCTGTGTTTGTTGTATTCCTAATGGTGAAAGATCAACATCATTCCATCCTGAAGATAGATGTTTTTTATTGTCTAAACTTGTCGAATGCGATTCAAAAATTATGGTGGTCATGTTGCCATTATAGCTAAAGTCATTTACCTAGTAATGCTAAAATTTTTGATGTAACACGATCAGGATCGTCGTTAATTAAATATACTATCCTCCGCAGGTTTAAACTTTGAGTAAGAATATTTGGGTTGGCTATCGATCTATCGAATTCTACCATAAGTCTTAATTCAACGTCAGAGTCTAGCTCAGAAAATAAAGGTACAGCAAAGTTATTTAAGGTTCTTTGAATAGCTCTTAGCGCCAATACATGTGGTGTAGGCGGCAATAGAAAAACATTAATTGAACTATTTTCTAAAAGTTCGCTACTACCACCTTGCTTTTGCAAAAAATCTTCTAACTTACTCCATCCTCCAAATGTTTTAGTTATAAAAAAGGGCAAATCACCCTCTACTAAATCCATAAAAGGCTCTTTTGGAAAACCTGATTTATAAGGCGCCTCCATATCAGAATGAATGTGGTCATTTATATAAACTAAAGAACCAGTTTGGTATAAAGCTATCAATTCGGAATTAGAAACAAACTTATATTCATCGCCATTTATCTCATTTAATCTTGGATTTCGAGTAATATAATCCGACACCGTTGGTATCCCCTTTCTTTTTAAATGATCCTTGACTAAGCTTTTTCCTGAACAAAGTGGTCCCATTAATACAGCCATTTTGAAGGGATGATAAGATGCAATACTTGTGGCTTCATTCAAGGTGTGATTCTCCAGTTCGTGAGGAAGAGTACTTACATCAGAAAATTGAATATGATTGCTTCGAGCAACCTCTCCATAGTTTGAAAACCATATCGGATAAAAAGAAGCTACATTAGGTCTGTATCTTCTATACACCTGTCCCACATCTGGTCTATAAAGCTCACTCATAAAATTCGATTGATTTGATATTTTGGCTTATTATAGTACAATTTTGCTCTAGACATGAGAAATAACGCTATAAAATCTTTAATTAGAGATAAAGGTTTTCTAAGAATAATTGAAGCTCATAATGGATTAAGTGCATTAATAGCTGACCAAGCTTTATTACGAAACAATAACGGAGAATTATTGTCTTTTGATGGGTTTTGGGAAAGTAGTTTAACTGATTCTGCATCTAAAGGACTTCCGGATATAGAAATTGTTACTTTAGAATCAAGACTAGAAACTATATCGCAAATTTTACAAGCCACATCTAAACCTCTAATTGTGGATGGTGACACGGGAGGTGATTTTAATCACTTTGAATATATGGTTAACAAATATGAGGATATGGGTGCATCAATGATTATTATTGAAGATAAAGTTTTTCCGAAAAGAAATAGCCTTACAGATTCAACTCATACATTAGAGGATATAAACAAATTTGCTGAAAAAATTAAAAGAGGGATAGCTATTAGGAAGAACAACGAATTTATGATTGTGGCAAGACTTGAGGGACTAATTGCTGGTTACTCTACGAAAGAAACATTGGAGAGAGCCGAAGCTTTTCTAAAAGCTGGGGCGGATGGGATAATGATACATTCTAAAAAAACAGACGCCAAAGAAGTATTAGATTTTGCAGCCTTATATAGAAAGCTTCCGAAAAATTTAACTAAAGAAAAAATTCTAGTTTGTGTGCCTACAACGTACAATAGAATTACAGCTAAGGAGCTTGCTAGCCACGGATTTAATATTATAATTTATGCCAATCACTTATTAAGATCTTCATACAAAGCCATGGAAGAAATTTGCAAAACAATATTATTAAACGACAGGTCTTGTGAAGGGGAATCATTGTGTGTGCCTTTAAAAAAACTATTTAAAATTACCGAAATAAAAAAAATGAGTTTTAGGGGAATATGATAAAATCCAAAGATTTTTGCAAGACCTTACTAAAATATAACTTAGGACCTATTGTTCAAGTTCCCTGTTCTTATTTTAAGGACTTATTTAACTACTTATTGGATAGTGAAGAAATCGAGCTTATTAATCCTGCGAATGAGGCGATAGCAATTGGAATAGCATCAGGATATTATTTATCAACTGAAAAAATTCCTATTGTGGCTATTCAGAATTCAGGATTCTTAAATACTCTGAACGCCTTAACGTCCTTAAACCAAATTTATAATATTCCTCTACTCTATCTAATATCTTGGAGAGGACAAAACATTGACGCTCCAGAGCACCTTATCACAGGTAAAAATCTATTAGAAATTTTAAAAATAATGGGTATTCCTTTTAAAATTATTGATCCAAAAAAATATACTAATCAGATAAGATATCTAACAAAGCTAGCACTTAAATATAAAAAACCCGTTGCGTTAATAATCAAACAAAACACCTTCACCCCTTATTCTATACAGGTGAATAAAATTAATAAATTACATCCCTCCAGATACGAGGCTATCTGTTTAATAAAGGATATTTTGAAAGATAACACTTTATTTATCTCATCAACGGGATATCCTTCAAGAGATTCTTTTGGAGTAAAAGATACGCCAGACTTTTATATGGTAGGTTCAATGGGACATACTTTATCAGTAGCACTGGGAGTCTCGGCAAATACTAAAAAGAAAGTTGTGGTATTAGACGGAGATGGATCAGCTATTATGCATTTGAGTACTTTGGCATCATACAATCCTCTAAAAAATAAAAACCTAGTTTATATTATATTAGATAATCTAATATATGAGAGTACAGGAGGACAGTCTACATTGTCAGAAAAAATAAACTATGCATTACTTGCAAAAGCATTTAATTTCAAAAATGTTTGTTTGGTCGCTAGTAAGACAAGTCTCGTCGAAACTTTGAAAAAGATAAAAAAGACTCACCAATCGTTTTTTGTACACATTAAAATCAGTCCGGGGAGCAATAAAAACAGTCCTAGAGTTTCAGATAAATACACATGTCCTGAGATCAAAAATCTTTTTATAGAAAACATCAAAGTATAGAACAAATGCTATATATACCGCCAAAAAGAACGAAATCATATCAAATGCCAACAAAAGTTTATTTTGGAAGAGCGATATTAAAAACAATTTCTAATATCGTACAACCCTTAGGGGTTAAAAGAATTCTTTTAGTGACAGGTGAACACTTTAAATCATCCACCGATTATAAACATGTAGTTCAACAATTAAATAAAGAATATAATTTAGTTATATTTAATAAGGCTATAAGAAAATCCAATTTTTCAACTGTAAACTCACTCGCAAATTTCTGTCGAGGTAAAGGGTTTGATACAGTAATTGCTATTGGCGGTGGAGCGATCTTAGATGTATCAAAATCAGCAGCTATCCTTGCAATGAATGAAGGTAAAGTTGAAGATTTCTTAAAGAAAAAGCGCTCAATTTTAAATAAGGGACTCAAAATGATAGCCATTCCTACAACTGCGGGAACGGGTAGCGAGGTAACACCTTGGGCAACAATCTGGGGTGAAGATGGTAAAAAATACTCCTTATCTTCAAACAAATATATGTTTCCGTATATAGCTATGGATGACCCTGAAATAACTGATGGCTTATCTCCAAAAATAACCGCAGAATCTGGAATAGATGCACTTTGTCAATCAATAGAGGCGTATTGGAATATTAATCATAATCCCATATCTGACAAATATGCTCTTAAGTCAATTAAACTCATTATCTCCAGTCTTGAGAAAGCTGTAATTTATGGCAACAAAAAATATCGAAATCAGATGATGCTAGGGTCACTATTAGGTGGTTTGTCTTTTTCAAATACACAAACTACAATTTGTCATGCAATTTCATACCCTATTACAATTCACTGGAATATAAATCATGGGCAAGCCACCAGTATAACTTTGCCTTTATTTATAAAACAAATCTTTCCTTTGCTACCAAAATCCCGATTAAAAAAACTACTGCATATTTTAGAAGCTAACAACCACTCAGATGCATCTTCAAAAATAGAAACATTAATGTCTAATATAGGTTTGAAGACAAAATTATCCGAACTTGGTATTAAAAAGAATGAGATTAGCTTAATTGTAAAGGAAAGTCTAGGTCAAAGCAGACTTTCAAATTCTCCTATGATTCCTCAGCCATCTGAACTTGAGAAATTACTAGTAACAATTTTCTAATCAGTTGGTAATATTTTCCTGGCATAACTTAAAACAGCTTCGCTTTGTTCTACAGTTAATCTAACGCCTGAACCAGTTACGATTTGAGAAGCTGCAAAGACGGCCGTCTTTGCAGCATATTCAACTAACCCATAACTCCATGATTTATATGGGTAATTAAACAATTGTCCCAGCATTGTTCCCATATAAGTATCTCCTGCTCCTACTTCGTCTTTCACATCATCTACCGATAAAGCAGGAACTTTTATTAATTGATGCTCAAATCTTATGAGAGAACCCTGTTCTCTATCAGTAACGACAACTAATCTGGCATTGGGAAATAAACTTCCTATTGCTCTCTCCGTATCTCCTATTTGTGCAGTATATTTAAATTCCTCTAGATTAGAGAAAACAATTTGAGGCGTGTACTTTAATGAGCTAATTACTGCACTCAATCGTTCAAGATCTAAAGAGGAAGGTCTTGCCCCGCCTAAACTTAACACAAAAATACCACCATCTTGATTGAGCTGTTTTAGAATCATATCAGTTTGAGAATGAATATCCTCATTTTTACACGAGGATATGTCAGTTACAAAAATACCATTGGATTCTTCTTCTAGTTCTTCCTTAGTAATTTTGACTTTTAGAGCCGCACCATAATAAGATAAGCCAAATCTTAAGCTTCCCCTATCCCCACTGAATCCAACCCAAACTCCTGTAGGCTCCGTGGGGTGCACTTGAGGTAACCCAATTTCGGGAATAGTTTCTCTTTGAAACAAATCACCTCTATGGTCAGATCCAACACAATAGAAAAGTTTTAATCTTTTATTTGATAGACGTGAAATAGCGGTAAAAGTATTCGGCATAGGGCCTCCGGCTCTAACTAAATCTACTTTGTTATCCGCAATATAAGATAAGACCTCTTTTCTAGTTGCAGGAAAATCCTGATCTACTCTTCTAAATACATAATCAACCAAAGCCACACCTATACCTATAAATCTACCCTGCTCTCTGTTCATTGATCTGGATTATAAGGTTATATATAATCATGTTGCAAATGGGTTAATTATATAACATGAATATTAAAAGAGGTGTTCTTGCCAAAATAACTACTATTAAGAGTCCTTTTAAGTTGGTACTAATAGATATTGACGGTACTTTAACAAAAGATTCTAAAACCATATCGCCTAAGGTTGAAGAGCTAATTAAGCAGATTAAAAAAAAGATCATGGTATCCCTCATTTCTTCAAGAAGTCGTAATTCTGCTCATAAATTTATCAAGCAACTTAATTTAAGTAGTTATCATATTTTAGAAAATGGTGCAGTAATAATTAACCCAAACTTCAAACCAATTTATAAAATCTGCCTTCAAAAAGAGATACTCAAGAAGCTCTATAAGTTAATTGCAGATAATAATTTAATCCTTAATGTCTGCATTAATGGAACTACCCAATACTTTGACAAAGTAGAAAAATTTCATAGTTTACCTTTATATCAGGTAACAAGAATATCTATAATAAATCTGAAACGTAGCCAGTTAATCCAAATAGAAAAACTCCTAAAAATAATTCATAAAATCAATTACTTTAGAGTTAGTGATAAATCAATTACTTCAAGTTGGAATATAGATATAACATCTAATCTAGCAAGCAAGGAAATCGCTTTAAAATTTTTATGTAAATTAATGAACATAGGCAAATCTCAAATCATAGGAATAGGCGATGGATATAATGATGTTCCATTCATAAAAAATGTTTCTCTTAAAATAGCAATGGGTAATGCTGTGAAGGAGCTAAAGACGATTGCTGATATTGTAGTTCCGCCAGTAAACAAAGATGGATTGGCTCATGCTTTAGAAATGATCTATACTCAATTATTGAAAAACTATGAAAAATAATAGTGATTTCAAATTACTGGAAAGGAATAAATTACTGATAAAGCCACATGAGATCATAATTCATGTCAAGAAAAAGGAAAGACTTTCTGGATTAGGAATGACCCCATATACGTTCTCCTATTCATTTAAAGGAGATATGATCAATAATCCAATACAGCCTAGGAAACTGATACATCTAGCAAAAGATATGGCTAAATTCATAGATAAAAAAGGAGGACAAATTTTAATTGCCTTAGATAGAGGTGGTACTGCACTAGGTCTTGCAGTCTCCATGGCTACAAAACTGCCTGTTTACATTGCTTTTAGTTACTTCACAAAGCCTCCGCAAAACTGGATTTCATGGGAGGAAAAAGGATTTGGAAAATCCTTAGCAATACCCCCACTCTCTAAAAATACTCATGTAATCCTAATTGATGACGAAATAAATACAGGATTGACATACGTAAATGCCATTAAAACTCTGGGGGAAAACTCTATATACGTAGATCAAATAGTAGTGGTTGCTGAAGTAGCCAGAAAACAAATGGGTAGAAAAATCATTAAAAATAAATTTAGAGACATTAAGATTGATAGCCTATATCAGATCCCAGAACCAAAATTCTACGATAAATTGGATGACTATGTTTTTGATACCTAATATCATCAGAAATTTAAAACATGTCAACACTCATTGAGATACCCCCTTGAACCCTTCTTATTGCCTCTGCCAAAAAAGGAGCGACAGTAGCAACAAAAATTTTATGATCTGATAAAATCTCCGGTCTTTGCGCTGCAGTATCTGTTACAAATAATTTCTTTATTGGGGAATCCTTGATCCTTTCCAATGCCTGTCCTATAAATAAGCCATGGGTAATGGCCGCATAAATATCCAGAGCTCCTATTTCTTCTACAAATTCAGCCGCATTTACTAAGGAACCTGCAGTGGTAATTATGTCATCTACAAATAAAACATTTTTACCCTTTACATCTCCCAATAAATCTACAGTACGCGATCGGTCATGTGCTGAAGCGTCTCTCTCCTTGTATACAATAGCTACACCATCTGCCTCTAAGTCTTCTTTGAACTTTTTAGCTCTAGAAATGCCACCATGATCCGTAGATGATACAACCAGATTATTTAAACCTTCAGCTTTTATTGGCTGAAGTAGCACGTTTTTTGCAGTTAAATTATCCCAAGGGCCAGTAAAAAAACCCATTTGTTGATCGGTATGAAGATCCATAGTAATAATTCTCCTGGTTCCCATTGCTTCGATCATTCTAGTCACCACCTCCGAACTTATTGGAACTCTTGGTCCATCCTTTCTATCCTGTCTTGCATATCCAAAATAGGGAATTACTGCTGTAATTTCACCAGCTGAAGCTCTCTTTGCTGCATCTATCATCAGCAGAAGTTCCATTATATGTTCATTTACTGGTGGTGATGTCGGTTGAATGATAACAACATCTCGTTTCCTTAAACTATTATCGATAAAAACCCTGGTTTCTCCATCACTAAAATTACTAACCGGTTCAAGTACCGCTTTTCCTAATTTACTACCTATTTCTTTTGCCAATTGAGGATTCGATCTTCCTGTCATCAGCACATATCCATTATCTTGTTCTAGAGAAGTCATAATTTTGCTACCTATCCTGCTGGATATTACTACAAACTCCGAATAAGATTCAAGTCAGTAGTCAATTTATATATAAAAAGATGCAGATTTGTGTTAAATTTATTCCTTATTTGCCTAAATCTTTAGAAGTCTATGATGGACCCAGGAATTTGTGCAGTACCCTTAGACTAAATTAAAATAGTCTTTATGGATCAGAAAATACGAAGGGTTCACCCTGCAGCATTT
>Ga0156002_106_pt1 | contig 18762 bp, 21 predicted proteins | sample RifCSPlowO2_02_FD_107656 | JGI IMG/M metagenome (GOLD analysis project Ga0156002, IMG submission 107656) | Candidatus Daviesbacteria bacterium RIFCSPLOWO2_02_FULL_38_18 | reverse complement strand
ATCTTTTGGATCAAAGGTTTTTGAGACCTTCGCGTCTACCATTCCGCCACCCCGGCTTATTATTAGACATTTTAGCATAAATTGGGTAAACTCTCTTGTATGAAACACAGACTTCCTGCTCATGTCAGACCGGAGCGTTATAAAATCATGCTCAAGCCTGATCTGGAACAATTTAGCTTTGAGGGTGAGGAAACAATTGATCTTTTTTTAGAAAAATCTGTTAAACAAATCTCTTTACACTGTGTTGATTTGGAAATAGAATGTGAAGGGGCAAAAATTGCTTATGATGAAAAGCAAGAAACTGTCAAATTAACTTTTCCCAAAGAAATTGCCGCAGGTAAACACCAGTTAAAACTTAAATTCAAGGGTACTTTAAATGACAAAATGCGGGGGTTTTACAGAAGTAAGTACGGAGATAGGCACTTGGCTGTGACGCAATTTGAATCAACAGATGCCCGCCGCGCTTTTCCCTGTTTTGATGAGCCTTCTCAAAAAGCTATTTTTGATGTAACTTTAATAGTCCCCGGACATACTACAGCTATTTCCAATACCATTGAATCTTCTGTCCGTGAACACGAATCAGGTTACAAAGTGGTGGAATTTGAGCCCACCCCCAAAATGTCTACTTATCTTTTGGCTTTTATTGTGGGGGAGTTTGAATATCTGGAAAAAGGAAGGGTAAGAGTATTCACAACGCCCGGGAAAAAAGAACAGGCCGGATTTGCCCTTGATGTGGCCGGCAAAGTTTTGGATTTTTATGAAGACTATTTTGGTATAGATTATCCTTTGCCTGTTTTGGATTTAATTGCCATTCCTGATTTTGCAGCAGGAGCCATGGAAAACTGGGGGGCTGTTACTTATAGAGAATCTACACTTCTAATTGATGAGGAAAAATCATCTTCCGCCAATAAACAATGGGTGGCTTTGGTAATTGCCCATGAGCTGGCTCACCAGTGGTTTGGAAACTTGGTGACCATGGAATGGTGGACCCATTTATGGCTCAACGAGGGTTTTGCCAGCTTTATTGAATATCTGGCCATTGATCATATTTTTCCGGAGTGGGATATCTGGACCCAATTTGTGGCCAATGAAATGGGAGAAGCGTTTTCTTTAGATAGCTTAAAAAATACTCATCCGATTGAAGTAGAAGTCGGCCATCCGGCAGAGATCTCCGAGATCTTTGATAAAGTGTCTTATTCTAAAGGAGCCTCCATTTTGCGCATGCTCTGGCAGTATTTGGGGCCGCAAGTTTTCCAAAAAGGCCTGCAGCATTATTTAAAAAAACATTCTTATGCCAATGCTAAAACAGAAGATTTATGGAAAGCGCTGGAGGAAATTTCAGGAAAACCTGTTGCATCTGTCATGAAAAACTGGACTGCCAAGCCGGGACACCCGATGTTAAGGGTACAGGGGACAGGGGACAGGTTACAGTTAACACAGAATAGATTTTTTATCAGTCCGATTTCTAAAAAAGAAACAAAAGATCAAACTATTTGGGCAATTCCTTTGGATGGAATTTTAATGGATAAAAAAACTTTGCAAATTCCTAATAGAGGAGAGAAACTAAATCTGGGGGAAACAAGTTTTTTAAGAGTTGATTACCCCAAAAATTATCTGAATAAACTGACAAATTTATCTGCTCCGGATAGACTGGGACTTTTAAGAGACAGTTTTGATCTGGCGCAGTCAGGAGATTCTCCCACCACTTTGGCTCTGGATTTTGCTTTAAGCTATGTTGATGAAGAAGATTACACTGTTTGGACCGAGTTGACAGGACATTTAAATAAGCTGGATTCTCTTTTAGCTTATGAAGATTTTTATGAGGATTTTAGAAAATATGGCAGGAAAATATATGGAAAAATTGCCCAAAAAATGGGATGGGAGAAAAAAACAGGAGAGAAGCATACAGATTCATTACTTCGTGGCATGGTTTTATATCAATTGGGCTCTTTTGGTAATCAAGAAACTATTCAAAAAGCCAAAAATCTCTTCAGGCAAAAAATCGATCCTGATCTAAAAAGCGTGGTTTATAACCTAGTGGCTTCAAACGGGGAAGAAAACGAGTTTAATGCTTTGATTAAAATGTATAAGCAAGAAGAACACCAGCAGGAAAAGGATAGAATAGGACGGTCCCTGGGACTTTTTAAACAGAAAAATTTACTGCAGAAAACTCTGGAATTTGCTATCAGTAAGCATGTTAGGTTTCAAAATACTTTAGGGATAATATCTTCTGTTTGGGGAAATCCTGTTGGCAGATATTTAGCCTGGGAATTTGTAAAGATTAACTGGCAGCTTTTGAAAGAAAGATATGCCGGAGGGCATTATTTTACCCGGGTGTTTGAACCGGCAGGGGAGTTTACCAAAATTTCCGATGCCAAAGATATTGAAGCCTTTGTCAAGAAAAACCCAATCCCGGAAGCTAAACGCACCATTGCTCAAGCCCTGGAGAGAATTTACAGCAATGCCGACTGGCTAAAAAGGGACAAAGCAAAAATCAAAAAATTTCTTCAATAGTCTTTTAAGGCTATGATTTTAACTGCGGATGATTTTCCCTGATGTTTGAGGTTATCAGTTATCAGGACGGCATTTTCAAGTTCGGCCAGAGCCAGAAAAGCCGCATCGTAAAATGTGATCTTGAGGAGTTCAGCAATAGAAAATGTTTTGTTAGATAATTCTTCAGACAGGGGTATAAATGTAATAGGTAAGTGAAATAACCAGTAAAGCGGGACATTGGCTTGCGCTGATGTTAATTTTTTACCAAACAAAAGCACATTCCCCACTTCGTATTTGGACAATTCCGGAGCAATAATTTCTACTTTTCCGTTTCGAGCCTCTTTGAGTATTTTGTCTGCCTGTTCTAAATCTTGCTCATTATCGGTATTTAACCACTTAACAATTACTGACGAATCTACAACTGTTTTTTGAGGCATAAATTTAGTGTGACTGACGATCCTGCATAAGAAATTCAGATGCGCTCATTTTTCCCTTGCCGTGTATAGCTCGTGATTTCTTGATCCCTCTCCAGATTTTATCCCAATCATATTGTCTCTGATGGGGCTTAATTACTATTTCGTCAGGTTCTACAACCGAAATGGAGACTGCCGAAGAAGGTACAGCCCAAGGGACAAGATCCCTAATTGAATCGGGGATAGTCAGTTGTCCGCGATCACGAATAATACCAACTGTTTTCATATATTCAGTATATCTGAAAATCAGAAATTTGTCAATCCCCCAAAAAAGTGTTAGAATCTACAGAATATGGCACATAATGTAACTGAACTTCGGAATGGGGCTTTTTTTAAAGAAGGAGGCAATATTCTTCAGGTTATAACCTATGAACACAATAAAACCGGCAGGGGTTCAGGGACTATCAGGTTAAAGGTTAAAAATTTAAAAACCGGTTCGGTAACTGAAAAATCTTTTATTACAGGAGCCCGGGTGGATGAAGCTAATGTAGAGAAGAAAAAAGCCCAGTATCTTTATAGAGATGGGGATAATTTTAATTTTATGGACCCTGTCAGTTTTGAACAATTTTCCCTGTCCGGCAGTGTATTGGGTGATCAGCTTAAATTCATAAAAGAAGGGCTGGAAGTTATTTTAATAGTGGGTGAAGGGGAAGCACTGGGAATGGAACTTCCCTTGAGTTTAGTTTATGAAATCTCGGAAACTGGGCCGGGGGAAAGAGGTAACACCGTGTCAAATGTTTACAAAGATGCTACACTGGATAATGGACTTTCTGTAAAAGTCCCAATGTTTATGAAACCAGGAGAAAAGGTTAAAATTGATACAAGAAGCGGAGAATATGTAGAAAGGGTGAAATGAAAAAAATAACTAAAGCTTTAATACCTGCTGCAGGATTTGGAACAAGGTTTTTACCCCAAACCAAAGCCATGCCCAAGGAAATGCTGCCAATTGTGGATAAGCCTGTTATTCAGTATGTGGTGGAAGAGATTGTGGATTCGGGTATAGATAACATTATTATAGTAACAGGGGCCACCAAGCGGGCTATTGAGGATCATTTTGACGAGCCTTCAGAGGACCTGGTGCAAAATCTGGTGAACGGCAAAAAATCAGAGGCTTTGGCACAAATCAATCGCATTTCCGAAATGGCAAATTTTATTTATGTCCGCCAAAAAGGGCCTTATGGCAACGGCACGCCTGTTTTATCCGGTGAACCGGTGATTGAAGATGAGCCGTTTGCTGTTTTGTGGGGGGATGAGTTTATATTGTCCGAACCGCCCCGCTTAAAGCAAATGATTGAGGTTCATGAAAAATACGGCGGCATGGTAATTTCCGGTGTAAAAATTGAAAAAAAAGAAGATTTAAGCAGATACGGTATTGCCGATTTGGAGTTGGTGGAAGGTAATGTCTATAAAATTAAAAAGATTGTGGAAAAGCCAAACCCGGATGAGGCTCCTTCCAACATAGCCACTCACGGGGCATATATTCTGCCCCCGGAAATTTTTGAGGCCTTAAGAAAAGCAGGGGTAGGTAAAGGAGAAGAGTTATGGCTGGTTGACGGGATTAATTTATTGCAAAAGGAAGGTGTTCCGCTTTATGCCGTGGTAATAGAAAACGGTAAATATTATGATACCGGAAATAAGCTTGAATATATGAAAACAGCACTGGAATTGGCCCTTGCGCATCCGGAAGTAGGAGAAGAGTTAAAAAAATATCTTAAAGCTTTAATGAACAAATCTTAAAGCAAAAACTACTCCTCCAACAGATACAATTTGAGTTAAGATTCCCCAGGGAAGTTTAGCATTGCTTTGGATCTTATGCTGCCAAAAGTAAGCTGTGGAAAAAGGCGGAAAATTCCATTTAAAAAGAAGATAAGGCATCATTAAAATATCCCATATTTCGGAGAAAAAGATGCAGGCGAGAAAATAATACGGGTTAACGCCCGTGCCAAAAATAAAATAGGCAAGTAAAATGCCCACGATTAAATCCAAGGCTGATTCAACAAAAAGTGTTACTTTATTTTTGCCTCTCCATCCTATGCCTAAATCCCAGTGGGGAATCATATCTAAAATAGGGTGAGATAGGGCTGCCAGGGGCAAACCTATGGCAGGATTAATAACAGATGCTGCGATTGCTCCTCCCACCAGTGCATGCGCTGTTGCGGTCATCCAATAAGTATACCCTACTTTGTCAATTAGCGCCATTTATGGTAGGCTACTACTTATGTTGCCGGTTCTTTTTTCAATAGGTAATGTGGCTGTTTCATCTTTCGGGGTATTTTTATCCCTGGCTTTTTTATTTGGGGTATTTTTAATTTGGAGATTGTCCCGGGCCTGGGATTTGCCTGAGGAGAAGATTTTGGATTTAACCCTTTTGAGCTTTATAGGAGGACTTTTGGGAGCCAGAATCTTTTTTGTCGCAGAACATTTACAGGTTTTCATGAGCCTGGAGAAGATGTTGTTTATTAATAAATACCCGGGGCTTTCTTTTTGGGGAGGACTTTTGGGGGGGTGGCTGGCCCTATACTTTTTTTCCAAAAAATTTAAAATGGATTTTGCCGCGGTTGCGGATATCGGCATGGTTGGATTTTTAGGAGGTTTGATATTGGGAAATTTGGGTTGTTTTCTGGGGGGTTGCGGGGTAGGCATTGCAAGCAACCTTTTTTTTGCTATTCCTATGGTTGGAGTAATCGGCAAACGGTTTCCTGTTCAAGCGTTGGAAGCTATTGCCTTGAGCTTGGTGTTAGTAAGGATTTGGTCCAAAGCTACCCATTTTCATCCAAGGGGTTTGATAGTTTCTCAATGTTTAATTTATATAGGAGCAGTCAAATTATTGCTAGAACCCTTAAAAGAGGATTCAGGCGGTTTTTTATTTCCTTTGACCTTAATAATTTTGGGCATACATATTTTTTACAGGATATATTCCGGGAAAAGAACGCTTCTTGCAGATATAAAGTCTTTTCTAAAATTTGTCCTGTCTTTATTTAATGATACCAAAGCCCGTAATCTGGCAGTACAACAAATTAAAAAAAGCTGGTATAATCAAAAGATATCCATTGCATGGCAAATGAGAAATTTTGGCAAATTTTTAAGGAGGAAACATGTTAAGATTGCCCCGTAAAAGCGTAGAACTGATAAAAAAATACCTCTTAAGGCAGCAAAGGCAGGTGGAGAAAAATTTAATAGAAGTGGAAAAAGACGATCCGGTTACCACGCCTTCTTTGGCGGAAACCGGCGAGCCGGGTACAGATTCCTCTATAGCAGATACTCACGGTAAGAGTTTAGTTTTTGAGAAAAGTCTCACAAATGCAAAAACCAGCATAATAGCAGCTTTGCAAAAAATTAAAAATGGGACTTATGGCAAATGTGAAGAATGCGGCAAACAAATTGAAATAGGTAGACTCCTGGCCATGCCTACGGCTAGCCGCTGCTTATCTTGTTCAAAAAAGGTTATTAAATAACTGGTATAATAAATTAATGATTATTTTTATCAGCCTTTTCCTTTTAGCAATTGTTTTGGTCATCAACTTTTTCTATATCAAAAGAGCCAAGGAGCTGGAAGAGAGAAATAAAAAACTGGAAGTTTTAACTGCGGAAAATGCCAAAGTAAATCAGGAGCTGCAAAATACCTTAAGTCTTTTGACAAGTGCCAATCAAAAATTAAAAGATTTGGACCGGTTAAAAGATGACTTTGTGTCTATCACTTCTCATGAGCTGCGCACCCCCATGACAGCTATCCGTTCCTATGCCTGGATGGCGCTGCACAAAAGCGACACCCCGCTTTCCAAGAATTTAGAGAAGTATATTATCAGGATACTCCTTTCAACAGAGAGGATGATTAATCTGGTTAATGATATGCTTAGTATTTCCAGGATTGAAACCAACAGAATTGAGATTAATCCGGAATCAATTGATCTGATCTCGATTTGTAAAGATATAGTGGATGAGGTTTACTATTCAAAAGCCACAGATAAAAATATCAAGTTTGTACTTTTAGAACAGCCTATTCCTAAAGTTTTGGCTGACCCGGAGAAGCTGCGGGAAGTCTTAATCAATATAGTGGGGAATGCCTTAAAGTTTTCCCATACAGGTGGGAAAATCACCATTGGATTTTTTACTGACGGTAAAGTTGTAGAAACTTTTGTTAAGGATGAAGGATCAGGCATTGGAAAGGAAGATCTGGGAAGACTTTTTCAAAAATTTGGTAGGTTGGATAATTCTTATACGGCAACTGCCTCATCAGGGGGGTCTGGACTAGGACTTTATATATCTAAAAAATTGATCGAGTTGATGCATGGCAGGATTTGGGCCGGTTCCGGTGGTGAAGATAAAGGAGCAACCTTTACCTTCTCATTGCCAGTGGCGTTGTAAATTTAAAATTTAAAATGTAAAATGTAAAATTAGAATGGACAATAACCAAAACAAAAAAATCTTAATTGTGGAGGATGATCAGTTTTTAAGAGAGTTTTATCAGGAGCTTCTGATAGCTGAAGGCTATTTTGTGGATATGGCTCCTGATGGGGAAGTAGCTTTAAAAAAGATTTGGGAGAAAGAGTTTGATTTAATACTTTTGGATATTATGCTTCCCAAAAAAGACGGAGTTCAAATTTTAAGAGAGTTAAAAACCCGTCCCCCGAAGTCTCCGCAAGTACCTATTGTGGTTTTAACCAATTTGGGCCAGGATACTATTATTAAAGAGTGTTTTGATCTGGGAGCAGAAGGATATTTAATTAAATCAGCCTTAAATCCCGATCAGGTTTTAACAGAAGTAAAATCATATCTTTCAAAATCTTAATTTTATCTTGGCCCTCCCGGGGCATTTATCCTGGTATTGGAATGGACATCCCCTGTTACTTGTATCCAGGGTGTGGCAGCAGTATTGCATTGGTAGCAAAAACCCCTGGTAGGATTGGCATTTTTGGCACACCAGGCATTATACCCAAGCTCTGCACCCGGTACTCCTGCAAGCCCGGCATTATGCTGCCAGGCCCCACCACTGCACACCCCAATGGTATTAGGCGTGGGTAAATAGTCACCACAAGCCCCTAACCCGCCGGGGCAGGCAGGAGGCAGGCAGGTAAAACCAGTACCTGCAGTAGCAGTAGAGCATCCAGCGCTGTTGCAGGCGCTTACCCCCCAGGAATAAGAATCACCCGAAGTAGCCGGGTATGAAATTGGAGACGCGCTGGAAGTTGTGGGAGTTCCGTTAACTGTTATTTGATATGAGGTAGCTCCTGTGACAGGTGTCCAGGCCAGCGCGGCGCTGTTACCCGGAACAGGACAGGAGCTGGAGAGTCCGGTTGGGGCAGCAGGCACACAAAGAGGAATGGAAAAACTGGGGTTGGGAGCATTGTTATGCGCATATCCATTCCATGTCCTGACATAGTAGGGGGTACCTGCATTAAAGGTTAAACCACTGGAGAACCCCGACCCTGTGGTGGAAGTGCCGGTAACTGCCTTATTGTAGAAAGAAGTGGTAAAGTTATTTGGGCTTATATCAACATAAGTGATAGCAGGGTTGGCTAAAGCCCAGGAAATATTAATTCCCGGCCCGTTATCCCCATTCCATATGCAAGCAGGGGTTGTAATAGTTGGAGTTGGGGGTACGCAGGAAGGGGCGGAAAAGCTGGGGCCTGTGGTATGGACAGAACCATTCCACAACCTCCAGTAGTAGGTGGTACCGGGATTTAAGGTAAGACTGTTGGAAAAGCCGGTTGGGGCAGAGGTAGAGGTCTGGTTGCCCACATTTTTATTGGAATAGCTGGCAAAACTATTAGAGGAGATGTCTAGCAATAAGACATTATTAGTATTTGTCCAGTTTAAGGTAACATTGTATCCGTTGTTACTGCAGGTTGGTACTCCTGCAACAGTCAGATTAACAGGAGTGGTATTTTGGACAGTATAATTTCTGCCGGCGCTGCAGCCGGAACCTGTGCCGGAAAAACCGGCATTAAAGTTACCCGCATTGGTAGTTTTGCATTGTTCCCATTTCCACCAGTGTGCTTTACTGTCTTTAGGATTACTGCCTTGATCTACCCCCACCCAGCAGTCTTGCCCATTAGTTTTTTTCATCTCAAAACCTCCTCCGGGAGCAATGCCGGTGTTGATGCAGCCGGTATCCGAGGTGGCTATGACAGTGACAGTGCTGCCCATATTAACCGGGTTGGGGTCAATATATAAATTGGAGGATCCGCCCCCGCCCCCCCCGCCCCCGCCACCACCGCCCCCGCCACCACCTCCACCTTCTCCACCTCCTCCACCTCCACAGGATGAGTCAGGATTGCATCTTGAGGTATAGCAGGTTGAGCCACCCGGGCAGGTCCTTGTTTGGGGTTTTTGGGTGGAGGTACAACTGCCTCCGCCGCAAGTATCAGGATTATTAGTCCAAGCGCCGCATGCAGATTCAGTGCATCCGGGAGCTACATAACAGGAAGAACCGGAACTGTTTTTATCCCCGCAGGAGCCGTCCGAAGCGCATTCCGGATATTCTTCGCCTGTATTAGACCAGCCGCTCCATCCTCCCCAGCCCCCGCAATTATCATTACAGGTCCTGGATCTTTCCTGCACTATCACATATCTAGCACAAGTATTATCAGAGGCTGAACAGGTGGAAGACAAACAGCTTTTATCATATCTGGTTTCAGTCTGTGTATCCCCGGCATAACAGGTTCTACATTCCGTTACACAAGCGGCGTGATTTCTTGCTGGAGGTATTGATGTTACAAAATTACAATGGGAGTGAATTGTACCTTCTCCGTCATCATATTGAGTACATTCACCTTCGAATTGAGTATTACAATAATCTGATCCGCAACAATAGTTCTCACCCTGATAATAACAAGTATCTCCCTCGTTCTCGGCATTACATCCGGCTTGGTTATGGGCGTCTGCTGTTTGATTTAGGTTAAATAAGAAAATTAAAAAGAAAGATATTCCTATAAAAATGACTAAAATTGTTCGCATGTTTGTACATTAAGCCTTATTTCAACTCTTGAGAGTTTTCGTTATATACAAATTGGCTGCCAACAATCCTATCTTTGTTATCTTTTAAAGGAAGGACAAAAAACTCGCCTGTTAAGGTAGCTCCAATTGGTATCTCGTTTAAACTAACATTTTTAGCTGTTTCTTCACCTTTTTTGAAAATTAAAAATGTCGTCCATAATTTAGTATTTTCAGAAAGTTTAAGAGGAATAATAATAGTCTGGCCTTGTTTATTTTGCAAGGTGATTGAATCGTCTTTTTTTTCAACAAGTCTTCCTTCTACCCCGGCAGCCCATTGGTTTACCATGGGATTTTTCAGGATTTTCAAACTGAAAGGAAGATCTTTTTCTCTCACCATCGCTTCTGTATTTAACGGCGTTTCATCCTTTGGGATAGATACAGATTTAGATGTGCCGAGATAATAACCACCTCCGAAGCCAGCGCTAATGAGTATAATTATCAAAATAATCAAAAGGATTTTTTTAAAAGGAAATGTTTTTTGAGCTATTATCACTTGAGGTGATTGAGTAGGTGGGATAAGATCCATAATAGATACATTATGGTCACATCAAAAGGAAAATTGTCAAGTTGGGAAAAATCTAATTTTAATGTAAATAGCTATCAAGAGTCTGTTTGACTCGAGGAGATAAAGTTTCATTCCACATTTTAAGATATCTATTCACAAAAGCATCGCTACCAACTCCTATTAGTCTTGCGTTATATTGAAATTTTGTTGCAGGACAATTGATATCTCCCTTATCAGAAACAGCCTTATAGGCAGCATTTCCTACCTGACCAACAACTGTATCTTGGCTTGTTAAATCTCCACTTATCATTTTGGAAAGGTTTCTAGTTTGGAAACTAAAACCTGAAAGTTTTCTTGGAAATGCAGATAAGATATTTATTGGTTTAATGTTAGGATTGCTACAGGTTATATTGTCATATCTTGCTGTAAAGACCAATTTGCCATCAGGTTTGGCAGCCAATAACACTTCCAACCCTTCTGCTGTTTTGCCATAATATACTCCAAAATCCGGAAAACTTAATTCTGGTTCTGGAATTAGAGTAGGTTCAGGGATTCTAGTTGGAATTAGTTGTTTTGCTGGATCAGGAGTTGCCAAAAGGGGATGGGCTATGCCAAATTTTATAAAAGCATCTCTTTCTGCATCTGATAAAGGCTCACAAGCCCATACTTTTCTGCTTATCAGTACCATTTCTTCAGGGGCAGCGCTGTCACCTACAGGAACAGGGGTAGGTATCCCAATACTTTCCGCATATTTTTCAGGATCGCAAGGTATGGCTGTTGCAGTTGCGATTACTTCCCGTACTACCGGTCCATCCGTTGGTTTTGGAGTTTCTTTTGCAGGAGCACAAGCTGAGAATAAAGCTAAAGATAACAAAGCTGCAGGCAATCCTTCTACTCTAGTCATTTTTACCCCCTTGACTAAAAGAGACAGATAGCATATCGTTAATACATAACGGTGTTTCCCCTGCAAAGGACGCTGTTATATTTTTTTGGTCTAAAACCGGCCGGTTTAGACCCTTTTTAGAATTATTCATAGGTATTTAATCCTATTGGTATTTATTATACCACACTTTTGCAAGTGGGGTATTTTTGTGGCTTTTAAGGTATAATTTGTCAAGTGAACTTAAAAATTATTTACGAAGACAATGACCTGCAGGTTTTAGATAAACCTCCCGGTTTGGTTGTCACGGAGATTCAAGGTTTGTTGGCGCACCGGCTGGATAAAGACACATCGGGAGTTTTATTAGTGGCTAAAACCCAAGAGGCGCTGGATAATCTTCAAGCCCAATTTAAACAAAGAGTTATAAAAAAAGAATATTTGGCCCTGGTTCATGGGATTGTGGCAGAAGCAGGAGTAGTAGAGGGAGCGATTGGCAGAAATCCCGGCAATAGGGAAAAATTTACTGTGCTTCCGGGAGCGAGGGAGGCAGAGACAGAATATGAGCCGTTGGAAAAGTTTAAAGTTCAAAGTGAAAAGTTAAAAGTTTGGTTTCCTGATTTCAATAAAATACAAATGAGGAAATTAGAAAGAATGCAATATAATCAATTTACTTTACTGAAATGTTTTCCAAAGACTGGACGGACACATCAAATTAGGGTACATTTAAAGCATATAGGGTATCCAATTGTTTCGGATGACAAGTACGCGGGCAGAAAGATGAACAGGTTGGATCGCCGGTGGTGCCCGAGGATGTTTTTGCACGCGGCAAAAATAGGTTTTAAGCATCCAGCAACAGGGAAATGGATGGAGATAGAAAGTGAGTTGCCGGAGGATTTGGAAAAAGCTTTTAAAATTTTTAATTTTTAATTTGAAATTTTTAATCAATTTTAAATTCATTTCAAATTTTAAATTTTAAATTTCAAATTAAGATATGGACAACATTTTTATACAACTGGCCATAATTTTGGGACTGGCATCTGTTTTTGGCTTTATCACCCATAAATTCAAACTGCCACTTCTGATTGCCTACCTGCTGGGCGGATTGCTGATTGCCGCAGCTGCCATTTTTGATCCTAGCCAGTCCCAAGTCCTGCATTTTTTGCCGGAAATCGGCATTGCTTTTGTGTTGTTTCTGGTGGGCATGGAAATGGATCTAAGGGAAATAAGAAAACTCGGCAAAGCTATTTTGATGTGTTCCACTTTGCAGATCATTATTTCCTCTATTGTTGGTTTTGTGCTGGCCCGGCTGTTGGGTTTTGGTCCGACAGAGTCGGTGTATCTTGGGGTAGGTTTATCATTTTCATCTACCATAGTGGTAGTTAAACTGCTCCTTGAAAAAAACGAGCTGTCTTCCCTTTACGGCAAACTGGCTGTGGGTATTTTGCTGCTGGAAGATCTGGTGGCTGTGTTAATTCTTTTGGGACTGACGGTTTCTCCATCTTTTTTGCATTTCGGATTTCAGCAGGCTTTTCCCATTGTAGCCTTTGTTTTTAAGGTGCTGCTTCTTTTCGGGGGAGCGTTTATAGCCAACCGTTTTGTCCTTCCCCGCGTTTTCGGGGCAGTGTCCGAATCAATGGAACTTTTATTTTTAACCGCTTTGGCCTGGTGCTTTATTTTTGTATCTTTTGCGATATCTCTTGGCTTTTCCGTGGTGATCGGAGCTTTTTTGGCCGGAGTGGGTTTGGCAGCCTCGCCCTACCATTATCAAATTCAGGGAAAAGTTAAACCTTTGCGGGATTTTTTTGTCACTTTGTTTTTTGTCTATCTTGGTACTCAAGTGAATTTTGCCGATTTTTCCAAAGCCCTGCCGCTTATTGCGGCTTTTACCCTCTATGCCGTAGTCGCAAAACCAATTATTTTTATGCTGGTTTTGGGCAGTTTTGGCTTTAGAAAGCACACCATGTTTCAAACCGCCATTAATCTGTCCAACATCTCCGAATTTTCTTTGATTATTTTAGTGGTGGGGGTAAATATGGGTATTGTCTCGTCAGCTTCTTTAACAGCCATTGCCCTGTCTTTAATTCTTTCCACCATCATCTCTTCCTTGATGGTGGCCAAATCCAATAAATTGTATAAATATCTTAAAGCGGCTATAGGCTTTTTTGAAAGGAAAAACTTCCGTCATCAAATGGAACTGGGGGGAGACGGTATTTTTACCGCTCATGTGGTGGTAGTGGGAGCCCACAGAGTGGGAGGAGAGATTGTTAAATTTTTACAAAGGGAGAAAGTACCGGTGGTGGTCCTGGATTTTAATCCCCATCTGGTTGATGCTTTGCTTAAAGAAAAAATTAGCGTGTTATACGGGGATATCGGCGATCCGGAAGTGTTTGACAGTTTGAGTTTGGAGCGGGCCAAAATGGTCATTTCCACCTCGCCCACAATGGCGGACAACAAACTGCTGCTGGAGGAACTGCATTACCGTGGTATTAACATTCCCGTGATTGTTCGGGCGGAAACTGCCCGGGAAGCAAAACAGCTTTATAAAGCAGGAGCAGATTATGTAATTATCCCCGATATTCTGGCAGGGGATTTTTTACTGGGGATTATCAAGGAACATTTGGGGGATAGCGCTTTTTTTAAAGATAGAGCCAGAATTGAGCTGGACCGGTTAGAGCGCAAAACCCTGGCCTGGGAATGAAAGCCAGGTGGATGGAATATAATTCTTCCACCTGACCTCCATTTAATATCCTTTACATTGCAGGGGCTGCTTGTCCCATGTCTCCCGAAGGAGTGTTGTCACTAGGCATACAGGTACAACTTTGTTCACCTTGACCGCAAGGAGCGCATACGCCCTCTTGAGCACTTCCTCCGCATTTAACGCAGGCTGCTGCCGGTTGTGACGGTTGTTGTGGCTCTGCTGCAGGTTGATCAACAGGTTGCGAAGGCATTGCGCCTCCTCCCATAGGATCAGCCGGAGCAGACGGATTTTGATTTGGATCGTCTGGATTCATTTTAAATATCACCTCCTTTATTTCAGTTTATCCCATACTATTGCGTCAGGTCAATACTTAAAGTTACAATGGAAGTATGCCCAAATGGAAGTTAGTCCAGTCGAGCCGTAAACAGAAAAAGAAAATTAAATTGGCTCTTTTGACTGTTGTCTTTTTGGGACTTCTTTTTTTAGCAGGGGGCCTCTCGAATTTAACAAAAACTTTAACTTCTCCCTGGCAGCTTGCCGTGGAAAAGAAAAATTTCCGTTGGGATGGCAGCTACAATATTAATGTTGTCTTCAAAGGGGTTTCTGTTTCTCTGGTTGGTTTTAATCCTGTTTCGAAAAAAATAACTATTATTAAGATTCCCAATCAAACTTACCTTGATGTGCAGGGAGGTTTTGGTAAATGGCAAATTAGATCGGTTTATGATTTAGGCCAGTCTGGCGCAGGTGGAGCAGAGATGCTTGAAAGAACAATTACTTCTTTTTTTGGAGTACCAGTGCAAGGTTTTATTCAGCTGAAAGGGGATTTTGCGGAAAAAGAGGCGGAGGATTTTATCTATTGGATCAGGCAAAACCCCGCGAATATTTTTTTGGCGCTTAATAATACAAAGAGCGACTTAAGCCCTTTGGAGCTTATTAATTTAAATTTAAGCCTTTTTCAAGTGAGATTTGATAAGGTTAATTCCATAAATCCGGAGACTCTGGCGCTTGATAAAAGCAGTCTCCCGGACCAGACAGAAGTTTTAATTGGTGATCCGGTTAGGATTGATTCCATTTCCCAAGCATTGGTAGATGATAATGTTTTGAAAGAGCATAAAACAGTAGCGGTTTTTAATGCAACCGATCGGCCCTTGATTGCCCAAAAAGCCGCCCGGATTATTACTAATTTAGGAGGTAATGTTATCCAAATTTCCAATACTTCTTTAAGGCAGGATAAAACCCGGATCTGGGGAGAACAGTCTCAAACCCTAAAAAGGTTGACGCAAATTTTTAGCTGTTGTGATAAAATTGAGCCACAGCTTGAAGGGATTTCTTCCCGTGCCCAAATAAATGTTATTTTGGGTGAGGATTTCTTTTTCAGGTTAGGAAATTGAATGATTTTTTGGATTATCCTTTTTGCAGTGATTGTTTTTATCTCTTTTTTGCTGGCTCTCCGCTCAATGGCTGATTTTGAGGAAAGCCCTATAGAGAAAAAACATCAATACAGTTTATTTTTAATCCGCAACAGCCAATTTTTAAACAAAGTTATTTTGGATTCTATTCACGAGCTGATTTTGAAAGACGGGTTATTAATCAGTCTTGAAAGATTGATTAAAGGAGGGGAGAGCGCTTTGGTAATTTATGGTCCGCAGGAGATATTGCGCAACTTCGAAGTTTTGAATTTCCTGGAATTGGAAGATTACACAGGGATTGATCAGGTTGCCTTGCAAGCATGGGAGATTGGAGTGAGAAAGCAGGAAAAGATTGAATCAATAGGCAGTTTTTTTAAAAGTCTGCCGCGGCTTTCCGGAAACGAACAACTTTGGTGGCAGTTGGTATTAAAAGCTGAAAACTCCCCGGGTGAAAACAAGTTTTTCCAGGGGCAAATTAGATTAGTTACTTCATCAGCCTCGCCGGAGATAAAAAATGGGGCAGCAAATGGCTTAACAAAAGTGCCTAAGCCTTTTACCAAAGAGCAGGTGATTGGTTTTTACCAAAAGAGAAGTTTTATTCAAAATAAATATAACCCTATTTTAGGAAGCAAAGCGGTTTTAGAGCTTTTGGCTCTTGTTTAAGCTTCCTGTTCTCCCTCTTCGTCACTGTTTTCATCTTCTTCATCATCTATACTGGTAATCATTTCCAGATGGGGAGAGCTGGAACCTTCCAGAAATGAAGGTTGATTTTTAAATCTTTTGCTGCGGAAAGTTTCCCTAATCAGCAGGGATAAATTATTGACCCGTACAGACTTGATAAAAAACTCATATTTATTACCTCCTTTAAGCAGTCTCATTAAATGATGGCAGACATCATCTGGCAAGACTCCCAAATATGAGCCTTCTTTGTCAACAATGGTGATTTTTCTATTTTTGACTGTTACACCAACCTGCATACCGCAATATGCCTGAAGCAATTTTTGCGGCGCTGCCACTTTTAAAAGATTAACAATTTTACTTTTGCCTGGCTCCTGCAGGAATAGCGAAGAAGACAGTTTGCTGTGGCCATTACCAATTTTAGGTTGACTATTTGATTTAAATGATTTAATAATCTTTAAGTTTTTCGAGGCTATCGGGTTGTAAGGATCATATTTTAGAGCTTCGTTATAAAATTTTTTAGCCAAATTAAATCTTCCCATTTCCATGTAAGCCCGACCCAAACGGGCCAACCCGTCTACATTTTGCGGGTCAAATTTGATAATTTTCTTATTAAGTTTTAAGGCGTCATCCCAGCGGGCCTCGAGTGCTGCGGAAATTGCCTGGTGGTGAATATTAGAAGAAGTAGAATCATCCATCTGAACTTAAAAGTATAGATAGATAATAGATGCTTGTCAATTTCTTTCGGGTTAAATTAGTCCATGGGAGCATAAAGAGGCGTTAGTTCGGCATCGATTGGTATTTCTCTTGCGGGATTTAGCGGGTGGCGGAAAATGATGCATATTCCTTCACTGCTTCGGTTGTTGCAAAACTCATTGGGAGGTCGATCCTAACGCGATGATGTATCCTCCAGTTTTCTAATTGTGATCCATTCGGAATTATTACACGAGAAGGAGGGCTAAAACGGCCTAATGATATTTTATAAGCTGTAATTAAATCAGGCCTTATGCCTTCGGGACTCGCATTCATGGTTGGACTATAACATATTTCTAAACCAAGAACAATCTTTTGGAGGAAAGGTAAAGCTATCTGATTTTAATACGACAGCTGGTTCGCGTATATGGTAAAGTAAGGTTATGGAAGAGAATTTGCCACAGCCCCAAGTTCCGGTAGTTTCTGTTCCTCCTGTGCAACCACCAATTCCTACGAAAAGATTACCCCTAAAATGGATTTTGATTATTGCTCTTTTGGCAGGGATAGTTTTGGCAGGTACATTTCTTATTTTTAAATCCCAATCTGGTAAACAATCTTCGCAATCAAACCCACAAGCTCCCATCCAACCTAATGTTTCTGCAACTCCTATTTTAGATGAAACTGCCAACTGGAAAACATATATGGATGAGAAATATAAATTTCAATTCTCATATCCACCAACTGTATATCTGAAGATATCGCCGAAATTTCCCGACCAAATCTTTTTAACGGAAAACGATATTGACATCGAAAAAGTAATGGAGGGCCCATTTGCGCTTATATCTACTGCAATTTGGGATAAAAACGAATTTCAAAAAGCGGGTTATCCATTGCAAGAAAAGTATCTAAAAAGTGAAAACATAATGGTTGACGGTGTTAATGCTGTCAAAGTAAGCGGAACCATCTCTGAAGATTCAGAAGGACTATATCTTGCAGGTATCTACCACCAAGAAATATATTTCCCTATAAACGATAAAATCATCCATTTTATGTTTTATGAAGATCCATCGAGTAATATAAAATTATTGGATCAAATTCTTTCTACTTTTAAGTTTACAGATCAAACAAACACTGAAGCGAAATTTTGCGGGGGGATTGCCAATATTGAATGTCCGACAGGATATACCTGTAAACTGGGTGGCTCCTACCCCGACGCCGGGGGTAAATGCGTTGTTAAGGAATAGGTCGTTGTCCCCCCTTTCCCTGCCAATATAGTAAAATAAAACTGTGCGAATTTTTTTAATTGCTTTTATAGGAGCGATATTTATATTTGGGGCGATAGGTTATATCTATTTTGAAGATTTATCACGGGTTTGTCTTCAAGCCTTTTTTTGGGCAAAAAACACAAAAACCGGACAATGTAAGTATTTTCCGAGTTCATGTATCCCAAGAGGTTGGGAGTTTACATCTGGCGGAGAGTGTAGAAAAGATGAATGCTTTATTGATAGTGACTGCGGTTTAGAAAAGAAGTGTAAACAAGAAAAATGTACCATACCTAAAGACTATTGCCCAGGAATGGATAACTCTTTCTGTCAAGAAATGACCTGTCCACTAAAGTGCATATAACATAAAACGCGCTCCCTTGGCGCATGAGCACAAAAACTTCCGCTGCTGACATCGAATCAATAGTAAACAAGGTTAAGACATTCGCTTGGCTGTCTTGTAATGTTCATAACGGCTCGTAAACCCAAAAGGTTTTCATAGCTTTTCCTTCAATTCAAATTATATCTCTTTTTGATACGATAATGACCCAATTGTTATCCACAGTTTGCAGATAACTTGTCAAGTGATATAGAACCCGTTTCAAAACTCCATTAAAATTTGACAAATAAAAATAGGCAGTGTTAGCCTCATATTACCTGGAAACGAGGTGATAA
>Ga0156002_118_pt1 | contig 58978 bp, 46 predicted proteins | sample RifCSPlowO2_02_FD_107656 | JGI IMG/M metagenome (GOLD analysis project Ga0156002, IMG submission 107656) | Candidatus Daviesbacteria bacterium RIFCSPLOWO2_02_FULL_38_18 | reverse complement strand
CTCTTCTGCTTAATTTAGGGAACCTGTAGATTATCTTATTAAAATCACTTGGCAAAATCGTTTACTGTCTCATATGTATCTGAACTTATACACTCAAAAGCAGGTGAAGTTTCTTAATGTTATCCAAAATTATACAGTTTTCTGAAAAAGCACAATACTTGGTGAATTTTGAGGGAATAATTACAACATTAAATCCTGTATTGCTTGCTTGGGTGTCGAATATACTATCTCCCACCATCAAACATTCTTCAGGTCTGGATTTAAAAAAATTTGCAATCATGCGAAAATATTCTGGATTACTTTTTCTGTTTTTTATCATCTTTCCGTGTCCTATAAATTGGAAATAAGATATCAGATTTTTGTATTTCAAATATCTCTCAATTTGATCAAATTTTTCACCTGAAGCAATTGCCAATTTATACTTTTTTGAGAGTAAATGAATAATTTTTAAAACTCCTTTTTTAAATCTAATCTTCTTAAGAGTTTGATCAGAGTAATATTTTTTTAAAACATTCCTTCTGATCTTGTATGCTGTTTGTTTATCTAAACCCAAATGAAATATGGAATCATCCAAACCCAAGAGCCCATATTTTTGTTCTGTTATAAAGATATCTAGTTTTTGCAGTTCATGCTTAAGTATTTGAAAATAAAGCTCATCAGTATTAAGAAGAGTTCCATCGAGATCAAAAGCTATTACTTTAAATGATTGCATATTAATTTTATATCTATGTTTTAGTTAAGCCTGAATTAAAGTATACCCCACTTTTTTATGGCTTTCGATGATGTAGCCTTGGGATTTTATAAATGGGTGTTTTCGCAGCCGGTAAATTAAAGCATCCAAAGCCCAGTTAGTAGCATTTTCACTATCATCTTCCCAAACTGCCTGGAATATTTCATCTTTACTTACAGTCCTGCCCGTATTTTTTCTTAAAAGATTAAAAAGAATTTTTTCTTTAACAGGTAATTTCACCGGCATATTTTGTTTTATATAATCTGCCAGCAGGGGAGTAAAAAGCTGGTGATTTGATGTTATCATCCCAACTCCCAACAAATACTCATCTATCTCTGTTTGTTTACCTAAGGCTATTTTTTGTATTTGTTTCTTCTGTTGATAATCCAAATAATCAACAAGTTCTTTTAGCTGCATTTTGACAAAACGGTCCAACAGCAAATTTTGTTGTTTTTGGGAATTTAACAGGATGTGCAAAAGCTGATTATGTCCTCCTGCAAGTTCAATCAATTTATCTGGATTGCCCTTGAAAGTTGGTTCAGGTTCCAGTTTAAGCAATTTTTTTAAGTCATTTTTAGAATAAGGCTTAAAATACAGGTGTTTGGCATAAAAAGTTAAGTTCCCGCCGGTTATAGCATCCGGCGCAACTTCATGCAACGGCTTAATTGAGGTAAAAATTAGAACAATTTTGCTTGGTTGGATTGTTGTCAGGCTCTGTAAATTAGACAGAAAATTGGCATCAAAATCGTTTTTCAGCTGGTCAAAACGGCTGAAAATGATGACTATTTTCTCATAAGTATCTGCCAATTTTTTAAGTAAGGCTTTGGTTTCCAGAAAAACCTGCTCGTCTGTCTTAGAAGAGGGTTTTCCTCCTAAATCTCTTAAAAACATTCTGTAAAATTCATGCTGGTTTAGAGTGGGCAGGGAATAAAGGTCAACATGAACAAAGTAGGCCCAATCTTGGCAAGCCAGGTATTTTAAAAAATAAGAAGCTCCTACCCCGGGGATGGACATGGCCACAAAAGAAACCCCGGCCTCAATCAGCTTTTTAAACTCCTGTAATTTATCTTGGGCAAAATTTGATCCTAATTTAGCTTCCATTTCATCAGGATTATATCAGATTATTATCAAGCAGTCAAGAGGCCTATAGCCTAAAATACTCGCAGGAGGTGAAAATATATGTCAGCGGAAGTAAAAGAATATGTACCAGCTCAAGTGGTCAGGCAGATCCAAACTGCTAAAAAAGTAGAGGATTATGCCAAGTCAAAAAGCTGGGGAGTAGCAACAAATCAGAGATTATCCAAAACAGCTTTTTGGAGAAAGTGAGGTTAATTCCGTTAGGATTTTATCAGGATTTAATCAAGCACTTCGCAGCGCTTAAGTATAAGCTGTTAACAGAAAGGAATACATGAGCGTTGAAGGTGGATCAGGTGGAGTTGGTGTGGCAGGGGCTGCAGCTCCTGTTGTGGTCAATGAAGGGCCGGTCAGATCTTTGGAAGGATTTAGGCCTATGAACGCATCTGATATAACTACTATTGATATAGGAGGAACAATTGCTCCAACCCAGCCTTTGGTGATTGCTCAGGCTGAAGAAGTGGCAGTTTCTGCTTGGGAAAAAGCTGAAACAATCATATCTGAAGCGCGAAAACCTGTAATTGAACCTGTGGTTCTTCCAAGGATCGAACCTATGATTGTACCTTTGGTTATACCTGAACCGAATCCAGAATTACTTTTACAGCCTGTTGTTTCTCCGGTCTTGGAGCTTGCAGCCAAAACTGCAACAAAACCAGCCACAAAAACTGTTTATCAAGCAGCTCCTGCTATTTTTCCTCAACCAGTTTTACAAGAGGAGCAAGTTGAGGAAGTTGTGATGGAGAAAAAAGTAGAAGAGCCTGTAGATGAGTTGGAGGAAGAGGAGGAAGAAACGGAAAAAAGGCTCTTTCTGGAAGATGAAAAAGCTTCGGTAGTAAGAAGGTTTGAGATTAAACAGGCAGTCAAGCTGGCTTTTGCTTCGGTTAAAAATGCCAAACTATCTACCATTGCGGGAAGTTTGGTGGCCGCATTTTTGCCCGGCGAGCACGCAGGCAATAGAAGCCAAGCTCTCGCGGAAAAAGGGCCGGACGGGTCTTACGAGGAAACAGTTGAGGCAATAGCCTCATCCGGTGAATTTAGTTCGCCGGAGCAGGCAGAAAAAAGGTTTGAAGAGATTGTGGCAGAGAAAAAACCAATCAAAAGCAGTATAGAGGGCAGTCCTGTGGCTGAAGAAGATGTGGCCAGGGTTTTTAAATTCAGGGCTGTTAAGCCGCCCGCAGCTGTTGAGATATTTACCAAAAGGGTTGTTAAAAAAAAGGTGCAGGTTTTCGCAGGGCCAGCTGTGACAGAATCTAAACCAGAAACCAATGAAACCAGTTTGAAGGATTATCCGGAGCTGGAAGAAGTGTTTGGAAAAGCCCATAATGTTGACAATGCTTAAGTTATCTGTAAGTAACAGATAGACTCTTTACTGAACTCCCGCCTCTAGTTGAGGAATTCTTTCCAGACCCCCGCAGCCAAGACTAATACTAGAGGGGATAAAACAATATAGAGGGAATTTAGTACGAGCAGAGGATTATTTAAAGAGTCATTCAGCTTTCCCGCCCATCTTGGAAAGGGACTTATGCCAGCTTGATGCAGAACCAAAAAGGGCTTTTCTTAGTAGTTTATTTGGTTGGAGTAAGCTGGGGTTTTCCTATGGAGAAGAGCTTGGTGAATTTTTAGCTGGATTAGCATACGATAGGACACCTGCAGGTTCTTACAGACCCAACCTTAGATTTTCAGGATATTTCACAGACCAACAAATGGTTGAAAAATTAGTTAGTGGCTTTTTCGAAGCCTCGCAACAACCACCTTTAGAAACAGAAATCCTTTTAGGAAAAGATGGTTTATCCACAGCAGTAGATTATTACAGGCATCATCGTGATGGTTTTTGGAATGACCCGATTCAATATCAGTCATCTGGTGGTTATCAAAGAAATAAGGGAGCTATCATCTTGACAACATCTATTGCCCGAAGCTTTGTTCAGAAGGGGGTAGCTCAATATTTCCCTGAAGGTAGTATGGTAAGGGCTGATTTACATAGGTTTATTCAGGGAACGGTTTGCGAAATTATCCTTACTTCTTCAAGAACATTGCAAGAAGCAGAGGAATTGGCAAGTTTGGGAATAGCAGACATAGGAAGCAAAAAATGGGATCGGCCATATAAACCGTTATTGGAGATGTGGAACAAAGCTTTGTGGCCTGTTGGTCCGGTAAGATCAAGAGAAACCGGCCAATTTGAAAATTTTGCCGTGTATTATTTTGATCATCATTAGATTATGTTTAGGTTAAGACAGGGGTTGACAAATGTATTGCATATGTATATACTTTAGCTATCATGCAAACTGCGGCAATTTACATTAGAACAGAACCGGAAACAAAAAGGCAAGCTCAAAAAGTGGCTAGGGAGATTGGCATGAGTCTTAGTACACTCCTAAATACCTACCTTAAACAAGTAATTAGAACAAAAAAGATGGAATTTAATCTTGAGGAAGAGCCGAGTGAGTATCTTAAGTCTGCTATCAAAAAGGCAGAGGAAAATTATAGAAAAGGGAATACTTCCCCTGCTTTTACAAATGCCAAGGATGCGATTAAGTATTTGGAAGATCAAGGCATATGACGGTAAAATATGATCCGGACTTTCTGCAAAAACTTAAGAAAGTAGATGTGAGGGTGCGCAATCACTTTAAGAAAGCAATAGCAGTTTTTACCAGGGACCCTTTCAATCCAGAGCTTAATAATCATTCCTTGAAGAGAGAATATACAGGGTATAGAAGTATTGATATTACGAACGATTGGCGCGCTCTCTATGCGGAAAAAACAGAAGGCGATGATACTGTAGCATATTTTGTTATTTTCGGTACCCATGATGAGTTTTACAAACGCTCCATTAATTAACCATTTACAGATAAAGAGGTTTTTCAAAAAGCAGCCTGATAGGCACAAACGGCTGCTTGACAGATTGAATTTCATTTTGTAAAATACAAAATGGATTGAAGGTTCAACCCAAAAGGAGAAAGTTCGAAAGAAAACTACTTCAATAAAAAGCACATTGACAACCGAAGATTTTTTTAAAACTACTCTTCGGCAAAAAGATAAGTCCGGCAGTAGCCGGATTTTTTAATGCTGGAAGAGTGGTGGGTTTTAGATGAGTCATCAGCACACAGTCGTCAGTCGTCAGATAATTCGTAAGAAAAGTCTGAAAGCTGATAGCTGAAGACTGATAGCTTGTCAATTTTTTTTGAGAGTTTGATCCTGGCTCAGGATAAACGTTGGCGGCGTGCCTTAGGCATGCAAATCAAGGGGGGCTGAGGCCGCAAGGCCGAAGTCAACCGGTGGACGGGTGAGTAATGCGCGGGAATCTGCCTGGAAGTTGGACATAGCTCGCCGAAAGGCGAGGTAATTTCCAATGTGTCCGATGATCCGTAAGGGCTATCGGACAAAGCCGCAAGGCGCTTCCAGATGAGCCTGCGTCCTATCAGCTTGTTGGTGGGGTAATGGCCTACCAAGGCAACGACGGGTAGCTGGACTGAGAGGTCGGTCAGCCACAACGGGACTGCGACACGGCCCGTACATCTACGGATGGCAGCAACCGGGAATATTGCGCAATGGGCGAAAGCCTGACGCAGCGACGCCGCGTGGAGGATGAAGGCCTTAGGGTCGTAAACTCCTTTTATGGGGGAAGATTATGACGGTACCCCAAGAATAAGCACTTGCTAACTACGTGCCAGAAGCCTCGGTAATGCGTAGAGTGCAAACGTTATCCGGATTTATTGGGCGTAAAGAGTTGCGTAGGCTGTCCGATAGATTTTGCTTGAAAGCCCATGACTTAATCATGGTTTTGGGCAAAATATCATCGGACTTGATGGTTGGAGAGGGTGCTGGAACCGATGGTGTAGCAGTGAAATGCGTTGATATCATCGGGAACACCAAAGGCGTAGGCAGGCACCTAGTCAACCCATGACGCTGAGGCACGAAAGCTAGGGGAGAGAAATCGATTAGAGACCGATGTATTCCTAGCCGTAAACTATGTCCGCTAGATAGTGGGTTTTCTCACTGTCGCAGCTAACGCGTTAAGCGGACCGCCTGGGGAGTACGAGCGCAAGCTTAAAACTCAAAGGAATTGACGGGGACCCGCACAAGCAGTGGAGCGTGTGGTTCAATTCGATACAAAACGAAAAACCTCACCAGGGTTTGACATGCTAGAGTTCCATTCCGCCGAAAGGCGGGAAATTCGCAAGAAGGCTAGCACAGATGCTGCATGGCTAATCCGCCAAAAGGCGGAGATGGCCGCTCCGATAGTAATGTCGGAGAAAAATAACCAACCCAAAACGGTGAAGCCCTCTTGCTTTTCGGATTATATTCGTATAATCTGAAAGTAATGGGTAATACCGTGGGAAGCTTGGTTAGTGCGAGGTTAGATGTTAGAGGTTGGAAGATGGAAAAAGAGATTGGAAGTTTGAGATTGGAAGAGTACAATCTAATTAATGATCCAAAGTTTTAAGGATTTAAAAGTATATCAGGAATCTTATGAATTGGCTTTGATAGTAAATAAAGCTATTTTAAGACTGCCTAGCAGCGAAAGATTTGATCTGGTAGACCAGATGCGAAGAGCATCAAAATCTATACCGGCAAATATTGCTGAAGGATATGCTAAAAGATTATTTGAAAAAGAGTTTAAGAAATATCTCTTTTCAAGTATTGGATCATGTAATGAAATGGTTGTACATATCAGTTTTGCAAAGGATTTAGGTTTTTGGAAGCCTGAATTTTGTGAAGATTTACTTAAACGATATGATGTCGTTGGTAAGCAACTTACAAGATTATTGCAGAACTGGAAATCCTATCCAACATCCAAAATCTAATTTCGAATGAAAGAAGCTTTGCTTCATTTCATAATCTATCTTCTAATTTCCAACATCTAACTTCTATCTAATCTTGCCCCGTAGAGACTGATATCCGATAAGAACGGATTGAGAACAACTTTTTAATAGTTATTCAAACGGTTGGCAACATTCAGTTTACATGAATGTTGAAGGTATAGTCCATGCCTGTAGAAATACAAGGATAATCATGGTCGTCAGCTCGTGGCGTGAGCTGTTATCTTAAGTGATGAAACGAGCGCAACCCTCACCGTATGTTAAATAATTCATGCGGAACAGCCCCGCCTTATGGCGGGGAGGAAGGCGAGGATGACGTCAAGTCAGCACGGTTCTTACACCCTGGGCTACACACACACTACAATGGCGAAAAACAACGAGTTGCAAGCTAGCAATAGCAAGCTAATCTCTTAAATTTCGCCTCAGTTCAGATTGGGGTCTGCAACCTGACCCCATGAAGTCGGAATTGCTAGTAATCGCGGATCAGCATGCCGCGGTGAATACGTTCTCGGGTCTTGTACAAAAAATTGCGCCTTTCGGCCAATTTTTCCAGAAGGTGGAAATCCTTCTAAAAATAAGTAAGGTTTTTAAAGTGAAATAGCATCCTCCTGCAGTAATGTTGGAGCGAGAAGGGCTAAAGTAACAGTAATCAGCTTGAAGTTGAGACGGCCTAATTAGTTGGCGACCTTTCGTACAGATAGGGAAGTCATTTACTAAATAGAACTAATCAGGTAATTGGGCTCAAGATGAATACAAATGGAAAATATGGCTACAAAGGGAGATCCAATATTGACTTTGATAATCGCGAAGCGATATAATCGGAGTAGGTGTCAGTGTGAACTAACACCGAGTAGATATTGGAAGTCTGCAGAGATCATAGTAGTCCGATGTAATATCGGACGAAGGATCGAAGCTATTCAAACATGAGCGCATATAAAATTCTTAGTCCTTGGTATATTGTTGGTTTTACTGATGGGGAAGGATGTTTTGCTATTTTGGTTTCGAAGCACAATACAACGAAAACAAGAAGAGATGCAAATCTCTGTTTTGAAATTGAGCTTCGCGCAGATGACAAGCCGGTTTTGGAATTAATCCAAAAAAGGCTAGACTGTGGAAGAATAGTAGAACTTAATTACGAAAGATACGGATGGAAACCTCATGTAAAGTTTGTCGTTAGGAAACAAAGCGATATTCTTTATAAGGTTATCCCATTCTTTAAGAAATTTCCCTTAAAAGGTAAGAAAGGAAAAGATTTTGAACTTTTTTGCCAAGCGGCAGAGATTTTCAGAAGAAAAGAGCATCTTACCCAAGATGGTATAAATCAATTATTGAAAATCAGGGAATTTATGAATAATAGAAGACCAATGTTTGGGTAGACGTCCGCGAGAGTACGGGAAATCCGTGTGCTCCGTGGGTAGAGATAGCGTTTAGATTATTCTAACACGCTAATCTCCGAACACCGCCCGTCAAGGCAGGAAAGTTGGGGGCACCCGAAGTCGCCTATGGCGACGAAGGTGAAACCAGCGATCAGGCTTAAGTCGTAACAAGGTATCCCTAGCCGAAGCTGGGGATGGATCACCTCCTTTCTGGAGTATTGTTCAAATATGATGGTTCTCTTCCTCGAAAGATAGAGTAAAACTCATATTTGATCCAGTCTCGGTCTCACGACCGGACAAGCGCCTGTTGAATGGCAGGCAAAAATGCGTAATGGGAGCATAATTTCTTAAGTCTAAGAAGTTGAATCTCATTCCCACCACTCTTTTGGTATTAAATTAAAAAGTCCCGCTGCGGCGGGACTTTTTTTGTGAGACCTGGGCGGGAATTGCACCCGCGTATTGAGATTTTGTCTGCCTGCGGCAGATCTCTCTGACTACGGCAGATCTCCTGTAGGGAGACAGATTTGAGGCGCGTACCGGAGTCGAACCGGTGCATAACTGTTTTGCAGACAGTCGCGTTACCCCTTCGCCAACGCGCCTTATACTAAACAGAATACTTCAATCTATTTTTGAGTAATTCTCTTTGTTGGCCAGTCTTTAGATTATACTCTCTCATGGTTGCATCATGCTTAGTTTTATATGCCTCGTAATAAATAAGCTCAACTGGTCTTTTACCCTTAGTGGATCGTACTTTTTCTGATGTGTGAGCAATAAATCTTTTCTTCAAATTATCGCTGTAACCAACATACAAATCACTATTGGCGCATTTCAGAACATATACATAATACATGGTTTTGTCTGCCTGCGGCAGATCTCTCTGCCTTCGGTAGATCTACCGTAGGTAGACCGTAGGGAGACAGACTCCTGCCTTACTACTTGGCTACCAGGTCGGTCTTTCCTATTTTAACATGAAATGATAAAATAATTTAGTCCGGGCGCATAGCTCAGGATGGGGCATGTAGTTCACTGGTAGAACGCTTCTCTGATAAAGAAGAGGTAGATAGTTCGATTCTATCCGTGCCCACAGATGGAAATAATTATAATTCTTCTTTTGATTATCCTTAATGGAGTTTTTGCTATGGCAGAAATAGCAATAATCTCTGCAAGAAAATATAAGCTTAAAAGGTTGGCAAACGAAGGGTCAAAAGCTGCCCAAATTGCTCTTGAACTTGCAAACAATCCCAACAAATTTTTATCCACTGTCCAAATAGGAATTACATTGATCGGTATTTTAGCAGGAGCATTTGGAGGCGCCACTCTTGCAGAATCATTATCTATTTATTTAAGCGCCCTACCTTTGCTTGATCCTTACAGTGAGTTTTTGGGTGTAGGCATTGTTGTTATAGCTATAACTTATCTTTCTTTAGTTATTGGTGAGCTTGTTCCAAAACGGATAGCTTTGAATAATCCGGAAGGCATTGCCTTGTTTTTTTCAAGATTTATGAATATTTTAGCTTCAGTAATAAGCCCTTTTGTACGGGTTTTAAGCATTTCAAATAATTTAGTATTAAAAATTTTAAGGATTAAGCTCAAGAAACAAGCTTTAGTTTCAGAGGACGAAGTCAGAATGCTTATTGCGGAAGGAGCAAAAATAGGCATATTTGAAAGGGCGGAGAAAGATATTGTAGAAAGAACCCTGCTTTTGGATGATCAAGCATTAAGCACTCTTATGACTCCAAGAAATAAAATTGCCTGGCTTGATATTAATGATTCTCCTGAAAAAATCAGGGCTAAGATTTCTAAAATACCTCATTCCCATTACCCTGTCTGTAGAGGCTCTTTGGATGAAATAATAGGAATTGTCAGGACAGAAAATCTTTTAACTGATTTTTTAGCTAACGAAGAAATTAATCTTAAACAGGATTTACGCAAACCGCTTTTTGCACTAAGTACAATGACTGCTCTAAAAGTATTGGAAGTATTTAAGAAATCAGGAATACACATAGTTTTAGTGGTTAAAGACAAGAAAGTAGTGGGTTTGGTATCTTTAACTGATATTTTGGAGGCTATAGTTGGGGATATTTCAACAATTGATGAACAAGAAAACGAGTCCTAAAATTGGCATTTCGGTTTTGGTAATGAAACAGGGAAAAGTGCTTCTGGGAAAAAGAAGAAATACTCATGGAGCAGGGGAATATGCCTCACCAGGTGGTCACTTAGAGTTTAATGAATCCATTGAGGATGCCGCCAGAAGAGAATGTCGGGAAGAAGCAGGAATTGAGATCAAAAATATCAAATTTTTAAGATTTTCCAACATGAGAAAATATGGAAAGCACTACGGCGATATTGGTTTAACTGCAGAGTGGAAAAGCGGAGAAGTAAAAGTTTGCGAGCCTCAAAAAATGGAAAAATGGGATTGGTACAAACTTAATAATTTGCCCAAACCTCTCTTTGCAGCCCTGGATGATTCCTTCGAAGCCCTGAAAACCGGTAATAACTTTTTTGATGAGTAAACTATGATATCATTGATGGTATGATATTTTCCCCAAGAGCCTGGAGAAGAGTCAGACGAGAGAAAATTCTCCACTCCAAATTTTTACAGGTATACCAAGATAAGATTGAGCTTCCTTCGGGAGATATCATTGATGATTATACATTGGTGAAGAAACCAGACATAGTGATGATAGTCGCCACAACCAGGGATAAAAAGATTATTTTTATTTCTGAATATGAGCATGGTGCAGGTAAAAAACTGCTCACCTTTCCTTCGGGACATATTAAAAAAGGTGAGGATCCGGTGGATGCTGCAAGAAGAGAGCTACTTGAAGAGGTAGGATATGGTAAAGGAAATTTCAGCCTGTTAGGGAGTCTTTATGAGTACCCCAGTAAAGATTTACATCAGTTGGTGGTTGTTAGAGCAGAAAATGTGGAGTTTTCAGGAAATACAAAACATGAAATTACTGAAGACATCTGTACTAAAATAGTGCCTATAAATCAAATCAGAAGTTTGATAGATCAGAAGAAACTAAAAGTCAGTGCTGTTTTGGCGTCGCTAACTTTGTCCGGATTGCTGTAAATAAGCTTGAGCTTCAAAATAAATTTCAGGTGTGTCAACATTAAAATAGACAACCTCAGGAGCAACGAAGGCCGATAACTGACCAGCTTCACAAAGCGGATCTATTATTCCGCTCCATCCAGCACTGTAATTTGGATCAAAATGTTTGATCCCTGCTTTGTTAATTATCATTAACCCTCCATTTACTAATGCTATTTTCTCAGGGCAGGTTCTATAAGTTGGATTTTCTAAGTCGGTAGCTAGTACCAGCTGGTCAGTTTCTCGAGCAATTAATACTCGATGTCTATACAAATGATTTGAATAGACTGCCAATGTAGCTGCTAAGGTATGGGATCCTCTATGAAACTCTAGAAAAGCGCCTAGATTAAACTTATCCTGTATTTCATCAGTATTACAAACTACAAAAATATCTTTTTGAACAAGACTACTTGCTTCTTTTACAGCTTCCACAATTCCAGGTTGCGATTGAGTAGAGAAATGAATTTCTTGTCCTGGAAATTCCCTACTTATTACCCACTCTCTAACTTCTACTGCATGATCATCCAAAGCAAAGATCAATCGTCGTATATGTTGACAGACTAAATGATCCAGAGAGTATTGAATGAGAGGTTTTCCCGCTATTTCGTATATCGATTTAGGGGTATCACCTGTTAATTCCTTTAGCCTTAATCCTTGCCCTCCGCAAAGGAGGATTGCGTCGGCACTTTCAGACATTTCCGGCAAAAACATAGTATGTATTATATCATTCCTTACTTTTTTGTATCAACCTCATACAAAAATTTTCCCGCCCTTACTGGAAATTTTTACATAAGCTATAATTTATTTATGCAAAAATTTATAGTTATCTTGTTACTTATCCTGCTTGCTATTCCTGCTGTCAAAGCTTTATTTATTCCCGGTGGTTTTACCAGCCATGATCTGACCCATCATGTGATCAGGCAGATTTCCATGGATAAATTGCTGTCCGAAGGCCAATTTCCACCCCGTTGGTCAGGGGAGCTAAATAACGGTTACGGATACCCTGTATTTTTGTTTAATTATCCGCTTCCTGCCATGTTTGGTGAAGTATTTCACAAATCAGGTTTAGGCTATGTAGATTCTGTCAAAGCTGTGCTTTTATCTTCCATGTTAATTTCCGTGATAGGGATGTATATATTTTTATATGCTTTGTTACGCAGCAAGCTGGCTGCTTTTTTGGGAGCCATGTTTTATCTGTATGCGCCGCTTAGGTTTTTAAATGTTTATGTGTCAGCAGCAGTGGGGGGTGCTTTGGCTTTGGGGATAGTGCCGTTTGTGTTTTGGGCTATTTTAAGGGGTAAAACTGTCTTGGGATCGGTTTTTTTGGCTGCTTTGATCCTGTCTCATAATGTTACGGCTTTAATCTTTGCCCCTCTTATAATTTTGTTTGCCAGAAAGAATTTAAAAATAATTTTATTGGGTTTGGGGTTGTCTGCCTGGTTTTGGATGCCGGCTGTTTTAGAAAAGCAATATACCCGCTTTGATGAAGTTTTTGGTAATTTTTATCAGGATCAATTCCCCAGTCTGCAGCAGCTGATCCGTTCTCCCTGGGGTTATGGTCTGTCTCATCCGGCTCTGCCTGAACCCGGAGATATGTCATATCAGATAGGACTGGTGCATATAGGAGTAATTTTAGTTCTTCTTAGCAGAATAAAATCAGATCGATTGGTAGTTTTTGTTCTGGCAGTTTTTGCTTTAAGCATTTTTTTAATGCTGAAAATCAGTTTGCCATTGTGGGAAAATCTGCCATTTTTGAGCATGGTTCAATTTCCTTTAAGGTTTCAGGCCATTTCTATCTTTGCCGCCTCAATTGCAGCCGGGCTTTTGATCAAATATCTGCCATTTAAAAAGATATTATTTTTTAGCCTTTTATTTTTAGTTATTTATGCCAACAGGAATCACTGGCATATCAATCAGGTTTTTGATCCGGGAGAGGATTACTATCTTAATTTGAAGACTACCTCGACTACTTATGGCGAGCATTTGCCAAAATGGGGGAAAATTTATGATTCACCTTCACCGGGAAAGCTGGAATTTGTATCCGGCGGCAGCCAAATCCGGATGCTGGAAGATAAATCACACAGGGTTATGGCTGAAATTGAGTCTACCTCTGCTGCCACTTTAAGATTCAATCAAATCTATTTTCCCGGATGGGAGCTAAAAGTTGATAATAAAAGTTATAGTTTTGAACAGTTTGATATAGATGCAGGAAAGCATATCATTTTGGCAGAATTTAAAAATACTTTGGTTAGAAATTTGGCAGATGGAATAAGCTTGGCAACTGTGATAGTGTTTTTGTATGCAGGTTATAACAAAAGATTTGATAAATGGCAGAAGAGTGTTGCTTAGATATGATATTGATGTTGTTCTTCACCCCCTTGAGGATTTTAAACTTAAGGCAGGACTGGAAACCTTGAAACTGTGTTTGGAGAATGCTTCAAAAGTAATCTTGATGGGTCATCTGGGCAGGCCCGAAGGCAAACCAGTGGAGAGCTTAAGAGTGGCGCCGATTGTGGAGTGGTTTAAATCCCAGGGTTTTGAACCGGAGATTTTGGAGAATTTAAGATTTGATCCTCGTGAAGAATCCGGCGATTTAGACTATGCCAGAGAACTGGCTCAAATGGGGGATTTCTATATCAATGAAGCCTTTTCTTCTTACAGGCCTGCTGTTTCAACAACTGTTTTGCCCACTCTTTTGCCCCACGCGGCAGGATTGCATTTTGCCCAAGAAGTAGAAATACTAACACGGGTTAGAAACAACCCTAAAAAGCCTTTTGTGGCTATTATGGGAGGAGCTAAAGTGACAGATAAGCTGCCTGTGATAGAGGTATTGGCTAAAAAAGCCGATGCAGTTTTGGTAGGAGGGAAACTGGTTTCAGAAATCAGGGAGCAAAATATAATTTTGCCCAAAAATGTCATGGTGGGAAAATTAACAGAGGATAGTTTTGATATTGCGCCGGAAACCACCTCTTCGTGGAGCGGTTTAATTTCCCGGGCTGCCCAGATTGTCTGGAATGGGCCTTTGGGCAAATTTGAAGATCCTAAAAATGACCAATCAGCCAAAATTGCCCAATTGGTTTTGGACTCCGGAGCGGAAAGTATTGTAGGCGGTGGGGATACCATAGCTCTGCTTAGCCAATTAGACCTATTAGACCAATTTAGTTTTGTTTCAGTCGGCGGCGGAGCCATGCTGAAGTTTCTGGCAGATGGAACATTACCCACAATCGAAGCTCTTGAATGATCAAAATTTTACAATTTAATCTTCTTTTAACTGTTTTTTTAATTCCCATTATTACCCCATTCCAAAGTTATGGATATGAACTTTCTAGGATACTCTTTTTTATATTTTTAACCAGTTTGAGTGGATTTTTATGGCTATGGTTGGCACATCGGAAAAAAATCAAACTGCGCTGGAACAAAGTAAAGATTACCTCTTTGATATTTGTCATCATTTTACTTTTTACATCTCTTTTGGGCATTGATCCTGTATTTAGTTTATTAGGCAAAGAACCTTATTTTCAGGGATGGGTAATATACGTTTATTTATGGCTTTTTTCTGTCATGGTGGCAACAACCCCGATTGAACCCAAAAAGTGGATTATAGCTTTAAGTTTGTCATCAATAATTGTTTCTTTTGTGGCTATCAGGCAGTTTGTGGAAATTAATTTTTTGGGTCATTTCATTCCCGCTTATGCTGGAAGAGTGGTATCAACTTTTGGCCAGCCCAATTTCTACAGCGGATTTTTGCTTTTAACCTTGCCTTTTATACCCAGAAAAGGATGGTGGCCGGCAGTAATTGGTTTAAATATGGTTGCGATTTTTTTAAGCGAGAGCAGGGCGGCCATGATTATTTTACTGCTGATGGTTAGTTGGTGGTTCCTGGCAAAATTTAAAAATTACCCCAAAAAATTATTTATACCAATAATACTTTTGGTTCTGCTATTTTTTCCATTGGCACTGCAACCGTCTATACAAACCATTTTTCGACAGGAGCAGTCAAACCCGGAGAGCCGGTATTATATTTGGCCAGTGATGGGGAAAATAGCTAAAGAGAATTTTTTTAGGGGGATTGGGCTGGAAAATATTGATATAGCTTGGTCAAATTTTTTTGAAAAAATTAACTGGAATAGCAATAGAATATCAAGTGATTATAATCCCTTTTTTTATAATTTAAAAGATTTAGTTGTTGACCGCGCGCACATTTATTTTCTGGATGTGCTGCTTTTTTCCGGAATAATAGGATTATTGGGATACATAGGGTTAATTAGTATAGTGTTTATAAAAATGAAAAGCAAAATTTTGATTTCTTCTTTGCTAATTTATTTGGTTTGGTCGCAGTTCCAAAATCAGTCAATAGTTCATTTAATCTATTTTTGGCTACTGGTGGGATTAGTGGATGAAAGTAGCACTTGACAAAATAAAAGATAAAGTAACATACTTAATTTAATGTCCCAAAAAGGATTTGCCCATATTTTGTTACTTCTTCTGCTTCTTGCAGGATTAGCTGTAGGAGTTTATCTGGTCCAGCAAAAAACCAACCTGTTTCCCAAAGCTTCTGTATCTCAGCCCACAGGCCCTGAAACCAGTTTTACTTTGGTTGGTTCTAATGATTGCGCCATAGGCTTGATATGTGCTTTGGGGTTTAAAAGTGATCCTCAACCCGGCGAGGAATTTGAAGTTAAACTGTATGTTCGCTCGGACATTGATGAAGCTAATTTATTCCAGGCAAAAATTAAATTCCCTGTAAATTTAATAGAAGTGATTAAGATTAATGTTGAAGGTAGTTTTATTAATAATTGGGTAGAGAATTTTTATGATAATTTAACAGGGGAGATTTCTTTAGCAGGAGGAGTGCCTGCTCCCGGTTTTCAGACAAGACTTGGCGAGGAGAGTGCTTTAATGGCCACTATTGTTTTTAAGGCTAAAACTGGAGGTACGGGAACAGTTTTATTTAATGATGATTCACAAATTTTAAGAAACACTGATAATGAAAATATCTTAAAAATTAAAAGAGATTATGATATTTCCATAGGCACTAAACCTTCTCCAACTCCAACACCTGCGCCTGAATCCTACTCCCGTGTGTTTATTACCAGCACTGCTTATAATGGTAATTTAGGGGGGCTCTCTGGCGCAGATAGCAAATGTCAGGCACGGGCTGATGCGGCTAATCTGGGAGGGACATGGAAGGCTTGGTTATCAGATGATGTGTCTTCATCGGCCACAAGGCTTAATCATTCGAGCGTTCCTTATAAAACATTAGATGGTAAGGTCGTTGCTGATAATTGGGATGATTTAACTGATGGTTCTTTGCAGAATGCCATTTCTGTTACAGAGAATAATACTTTTTTTAAAAGCGAGAGTTGCGTTTGGACTCAGACTAAGGTTTCAGGGGCATTGATTGAATCAAAAAGTCAAAATTTAACCGGATGTAATGGTTTTACTGTTGCTGATAAGAATATTTCTTATTGTGGTGTAGACGGGTCTAAGGACAGCAATTGGACTCAAGGTAGTCTTGAAAGCTGTAACATAGAACACCCCATTTATTGTTTTGAACAAACAGCAGTTTCTGCCCCCCCCACACCTACGCCAACTCCAACTTCAACACCAACATCACCTCCCGGTCAAAAAGGTGACGGGAATAAAGATAACAAAATAAATCTAATTGATATGTCTGTGCTTTTGACTGATTTTAATAAAGAGCAAGGGTACAGAGAACCAATAGATATGAATGATGATAAAAAGATCAATACTTTTGATTTTTCCCTTCACAGGAAGCTGCTTCTGGAGCTAGGAGTCATTAAGTAGTAGTTTTACTTGACTTATAGTACTTAGACTGGTAAAATATTCTCCATGTCAAATACTGAAGGTGTGTTAGGAATTTTAGGAGTTGATATTGGTGAAAAATATTCCTCCAGAGAAAGGGTTGTAGCAGCTTTGCAAGCACAAGGTGTTGGCATTCATCCAACTACAGTTTCCAGATTGAGAACGGGAGGTACAAATGGGGTTATCATAGAGGACAGATTAAATTGCGCCAAGGTTCTAGAAGAAGATTCCGCACGAGCAAAAAACAATTTTTTTCTTGTGCTTACAGCTTTTGGTTTAGCTGAAAGAACACGAGGTATGCAAAGAGATAAACATAGGTTTAATTCGGCAGGTTATACCGAACTGGTATCAATAGCCTTGGGACGAACCCCCCAAGTTGTTAGACGCTGCATTCGAGCAATGAGATCGGATTTAGTTTACGAAAGTTTATGTTCACCAGATATTAATCTTATTCAAATATTTTGTGGTGCGGTAGACACATACCTGACAGATTTTCCCAACATTGCTTCGAGTTTGCGTCCAAGGACAATTATTGCTATTGATAGTGGTTGGGATCATCAAAACATGGTAGATTTTTACAGAAACCTCTACCAACATTCAGGAAAAAGAAATATTGGTCTTTGGACCTCGTATGAAATGAAGGTATTACACGATTTTTACGCAGGAAGAATTGACACAAGTGAACATTTAACCCATCTGGATAGAGAAATTCTTGAATCCCATGTTGCAGGGGAGAGGCCAGATGCTTTAATTGGGCGGATTAAAGAGCAAACTGGAATACCTGTTGATAGTGGTGTAATTATTCAGCACAGAAATTTATTGGTATATGGTAGACCTACTCCCAGGATATTACTTTTGAGGACTTGACTTATAGTTTAAAGTGTGATATAGTTATTTTTAATATGGAAAGAATAGCTGGATTAAATACTGGTTCTGAAATATCAGGCCAAAGAGAAACTGCTCATCAAAAAGGTGGTAGGATGCGTTGGTTGAGAAATTCAATGCTTGCGGTAGGTTCATTGTTACTTGCTGCTTGTGAAGTGTCGGCTCCAGTTGAAGTGCCACGAGTAGAGGATTCTCAAGCTGATACCAATAGGTCATATCCAGAACTATTAACATTAAGCAATTTTAATCCTGGCCTAGGTTTTACAGCAGAAGCTTGGATTAAACCCTCAAAACCTGTTTTTACTGGTTATATTGTTTCTAAAATGGGTTCAACCCAAAATGGGTTTAGCTTATTTGCTCATAGTTTTCCATCAGAACAAAATCCGAAAGAATTTGTTGTTAATTATGAGTTTGGTGTTGTTAATAGGGGTAACGATTGTGCCTATCACCGTATTACTCAACAAAGACGTTTGCCTGAATTAGAAGTAATCTCATGGCAGCATGTTGCCGGTGAAATTCATCCAAACGGCACACTAGATATTTTTGTGAATGGTGAAAGATCTACTACTAATTGGAATTCAATTACCGGTGTATGTCCAAGGGATTTACCGATTAACATTGGCGCAAGGCAATTGACCGATGGGGCAGATGGTATTTTTGACGGTTTAATTGATCTGAGATTGTCGGATACAGCGCGATATTTAGATAATTTTTCTATTTCCAGAAGTCCCTTCTTAAGGGATTCAAATACAGTAGCTTTATATATCGTTAATGGATCCTAATTAACTTAATATATTAATTTCCTCTTGAGATTCCTTAAAATTAGCATATTTCAGGGACTGAAACTCCTTAAAATTTGACAATTTTGTGGAGTTGTGTTATCTTTAGTTTATGTTTAAAAGAGCCTATGAGCATCTGGAAAAATATCTTGGATCAAACAAAGTACTGATTATTTATGGTCCCAGAAGGGTAGGTAAAACCGTACTCCTGCAGAATTTTTTATCCAAAACCGGTTTAAAATATAAACTTGACAGCGGGGATGACCTGTCTATTCAAGAACTTTTTAACTCTCAAAGTATTGAGAAAATTACCAGATACGCCGAAGGATATCAGCTTATTGCTATTGACGAAGCTCAAAGAGTGCCCAATATCGGACTGGGTTTAAAAATTCTGGTAGATAATGTGCCGGGGGTGAAAGTTATAGTGACTGGCTCTGCCTCTTTTGAACTTTCTAATAAAATTGGAGAACCCCTAACAGGCAGGAACATAACACTAATTTTATACCCAATGGCTCAATTGGAACTCTTGTACCACTTTAATAAATCCGAACTGGAAGCCAAAAAAGAGGAATTTTTGATTTTTGGCAGCTACCCGGAAGTATTAAACTTGCCTACGGAGGGGAAAAAAACAGCCTACTTAAAAGAAATTGTTAATTCTTACCTCTTAAAAGACATTTTAGCTTTGGAGCAAGTTAAAGCCCCTAAGTTGCTACTGGATTTATTGCGGCTTTTGGCTTTCCAGGTAGGGTCTGAAGTGTCTTTATCGGAGTTGAGTTCCAGTTTGGGTATTGATGTTAAAACAGTTGCCCGCTATCTTGATTTACTGGAGAAAGGATTTGTCCTCTTAAATATCAGGGGTTTTAGTAGAAATTTACGTAAAGAGGTTAATAAAAAGAGCAAATATTATTTTTGGGATAATGGCGTAAGGAACGCCGTGATACTAAACTTTAATGATTTGAATATGCGTGATGATGTGGGAAAATTATGGGAAAATTTTTTGGCAGTGGAGCGGCTCAAAAAGCAGTCGTATAAAAAAATTTTTGCCACTAATTATTTTTGGAGGACTTGGGATCAGAAAGAAGTCGATTGGGTGGAGGAAAGAGGTGGTAAGTTGTATGGTTATGAGTTTAAATATGCCAAAGGCAAGATCAAAATGCCAAAAGATTTCCTTAATGCTTATCAGGGGTCAAAGTTTCAAGTTATAAGTAGCGATAATTATTTGGAATTTATTACTTGATATATTAAGTACCTATTGATACATTCAGTTTACATGAATGTATCTTGCAAAATTTAAGTTGACTTAAAAGGCAATTCGGATTAAAGTAAATTATGGCTAGAAAATACAATCAAGCAGGATTTGCTCCTATTGTAATTATTTTAATTCTAGGTTTAATTGGGGGATCAGTATTTGTGGCTATCCGAAACAATGTGCCTACCCAAGTTGCTTCTTCACCAACCCCAACAGTCTCATCTACTCCTACTTCCAGTAGCACACCTTCAGCAAAACCTTCTGTACCTCCTGCAGCAAAGCCATCTTCCACGCCATCCCCAAGTCCCACTTCTACAGCCTCAACTCCTACACCCGAGGTTACCACTATACCATCTCAATCTCCATCACAATCCCCATCCCTATCTCCAACTCCAAGCCCAAGCCCAAGCCCAAGCCCAAGCCCAAGCCCAAGCCCAAGCCCAAGCCCAAGCCCAAGCCCAAGCCCAAGCCCAAGCCCAAGCCCAAGCCCAAGCCCAAGCCCAAGCCCAAGCCCAAGCCCAAGCCCAAGCAAAAAGACTTATACTTGGAGCGGAACTAATGTTAATGCTACAGTTAGCTGCTACATAGGAGAGACAACTTTTGATGTATCAATATCCGGTGATGTGCCGTCACCAACAGGGGACAATGGAATTTGGACTACTCTAACAGGGGATGGAAAAACTACCATTATTTCTTATCAGGGACAAGCATCAACTCCTCATATAGCCATGAGTTACGATGATCAAGTTGGAGCCATCAGGTCGGGCGGGCCAACAACACTTAAAGCCTCTAACACTACAACATATGGTTATGAATTAAATGTTTATTATGCTCCCTATACAGACGGTATGCCGTCTCTTTCTAACTCAATTGGCAATGTCTCTTTTGCCATAGATTCTTAAGTTCTAAAACGAAGTGCAGCACTTCAGGTAAAATCTAGTACCTGAAGGAGGTGTATTAGTTTGGATAATTACAAGCATTTAAGCTTGGAAGAAAGAGAAAAGCTGTATGCTTTAAAAAGCCAGGGGATATCTTTAAGGGAGATTGGCAGGATTTTAGGCAGATCAGATGCCACCATTGGCAGAGAGTTAAAAAGAAACAAGACAGGATTGGGTAAAAGGTCAAATGAATACCTGATTTTTAGGTATGTTCCCTGCAAGGCCCATGCAAAAGCTTTAAAAAGAGGGATTAAACAAAGGACAAAAGCCCCTTTAAAGGAGACCTTGATTTGGTTATATGCCAGGGAGCATTTAAGGGAACCCTTTAAATGGACTCCTGAACAAATTAGTGGGAGGTTACCTAAAATACATCCTGGTAAAAGTATTTGTACTGAGGCAATTTACCAGTATATCTATTCAAAACAAGGCAAGAGATACAAACTCTGGAAATTATTACCCCATGCCAGGAAGATTAGGATGAAAAAGGGAGGCAGAAGAATCCAGAGAGCCTCAAAAATACCTAATGCTGCCTCAATTGAGCAAAGGCCGGAGGCAGTTAGCTTAAGGACAGGAGTTGGCCACTGGGAGACAGACAATGTCATTGGCAAACAAGCAGACAAAACTGCCCTGTCTGTAACAGTGGAGAGGTTAACCAGGTTAACATTACTTTCCCTTACCAGTAGGTCTGCTGATTCAAAAGCCAAAAGTTTAATCAAAAGATTAACAGAGTTTCCGGATATTGCCAGAGGTACTTTGACAGCTGACAATGGGGCAGAAAATACCAACCATCAGGAAATTGCCCGCAAGTTAGGAATTGCTGTATTCTTCTGTCACCCATATGCATCCTGGGAAAAAGGGACTGTTGAAAATACCAATGGCAGGATCAGAAGGTATATCCCCAAAGGGGTAAGTCTGGATAATTTAACAAAGAATCAGATTAAAGAGTTGGAGTACAGATTAAATTCAACCCCCAGGAAATGTTTGGGATACTTGACACCATATGAGAGAATGATGGAGGTACTTACCTGATTAACTGCTGCACTTCCACCTAGAATTAAGGATTGCAGTAAATAACCTACCACTTGACTTATAGTCTAAAGTGTGATATAGTTATTTTTAATATGGAAAGAAAAGTTGGATCAGAAGCAAGAGTTGAACCTAGTAGAAAAACTGCCCATCCAAGAGGCAGGGGAAGGTTAGTGGGAGTACTGGGTATAGTTGCAGGTTTAGCTATAGCTTGTGTTGGTTCTCAAGCAGTTGAAGTACTTTCAGTGCCGGTAACTTTTGGTCCTAGACTAGACGAGGTTAGCCCAGACTTATCAGCTACTTTCAGGCGTAGGTATGCAGTAAATGGAGCGGTTTATGGAGCAGACGCGGAATTTCAAACTACTTGCCCGGAAGGAACAACTAGTTTTCAGATGCAAAATATTGGTATGTTTATAGATTTTAACAAAGAACATTATCCTGGTCCTACTATAGTCGGCGGGAGAATGACCGACGGAAAGGGTGAGGGAAGACGGCTTTGGGTGCTTGCTGATTTTACACCAGAAGGGGTTCATGAAGGTGTTCAAAGACTAGACTGTTTTAGGGCTAAAGGCGATGGTAATAATGAATTAGTTGAGACAAAATTTGGCATATACAGAATTGTTATTGAAAATTAACCTGATATATTAAATCCCTCTTGAGATTCCTTAAAATTAGCCTATTTCAGGGATTGAAACTCCTTAAAATCGTACAGTTGACTGTTTAAGCTGGAAAATATACAATGCTATTATTATGCCTCAAGTAGTTGCTATTGATGCCGGAACTGTCAAAAATATTCTATCCACCTTGCGTGAGCTCAAGGAACAACTAACCAGTCTAAATGAAAGATTAGAGGGTGAGCCTCCTTATGGTTCTGAAGCCTGGTGGGAATGGTCTGATAAAAAGGCTAAAGAAGATATTAAATCAGGCAGATATACTAAAATCCACGATAAAAAAGAGCTACATCATTTTTTAAACTCATTAAAAACAGCTTCATGATTTTAAAATTTGCCAAATCCGCTGAAAAAAATTACAGGAAACTTTCTCTAAATATTCAGAAAAAAGCAGATAAACAATTTGAATTACTCCTTACAAATTACCGTCATCCGTCTTTGCGTTCGAGAAAAATGGGTAAAGGAGATGTATTTGAAGCCAGAATTGATAGGCACTATAGATTTACTCTTCAGGTTTTGGAAGGTGAAATGTATATTTTAACAATCGGTCCACACGATGAGGGATTGGGAAAGAAATAAGTCTTGCAATTTTTTCTCCAGTCATTTATCTTTAAGATATGCTAAAAGTTACCATAAATGGTTTTGGGCGGATTGGACGGTCTGCTTTTAAGGTGGCTGTTGATAAATTTTCCTCTGAAATTGAGATAGTAGGAATTAATGATTTGACAGATGCCAAAACTTTAGCCCATCTTCTTAAATACGACACAGCATATGGAATTTGGAACCATGATATTTCAAGTGATGAAAAACATATCTTAGTAGATCAAAAACCCTATTTAGTATTACAGGAAAAAGAACCTCTTAAGCTTCCCTGGAAAGATTTGGGAGTTGATGTAGTCATAGAATCAACAGGCAGGTTTACAGATACAGAAGGAGCAGGATTGCATTTACAAGCCGGCGCCAAAAAAGTAGTTATTTCCGCGCCATCCAAGGGTAGCGGGATCCCAACTTTGGTTTTAGGAGTGAATACAGATAAATATCAAGGCGAAACAATTATTAATAATGCTTCTTGTACTACCAACTGTATTTCTCCGGTAGTAGCGGTAATGAATAATAAGTTCGGCATTTTAAAAGCTGCTATGACTACCATCCATGCTTACACTCATGACCAAAATTTGCAGGATGGGCCACATAAAGATTTAAGAAGGGCCAGGGCTGCCGCTGCCAACATGGTGCCTACTTCAACCGGAGCAGCCAAAGCTACAACCGAGGCAATACCTGCTTTAAAGGGGTTGTTTGACGGGGTGGCTATCAGGGTACCGGTTATTGTTGGTTCAATTTCCGATATTACCTTTCTCCTCAAGAAAAAAGTGACTGTGGAAGAAGTAAATGATGCTTTAAAACAGGCAGCAGAGGGAGAATTAAAAAATATTATGGCTGTTACTGATGAACCAATAGTTTCCTCTGATATTGTGGGAAGGAGCGAGAGTGCCATTGTTGATTTGGGATTAACCCAAGTAGTGGACGGGGATTTAGTTAAAGTCTTTGCCTGGTATGATAATGAATTTGGGTATTCAAATAGGTTAGTGGAACAGGTTATAAATATAGGGAAGCTTTAAAAAGTTATTTTGTATATATACCTACATTATTATAATGAAACAAGTGTTATAATGGAAATACGGTATAAATGTGGTATAGTAAAAATGCCCTATTGACAAGGTATTAAAAACTTGTCTAATATGGAATAGTGTTAAAAAAATTAATGAAACTGTCCAATAGCCAATCATCTAAAAAGGCTTCTTTTTCTCTTAAGGTTTTCCTTGCAGTTTTCATTTCCTTAAATTTATTGTTAACTCCTATTGCACTGGGCGTTTTTGTGGGGCAGCAAAATGTAGTTGGTAGAGCGGCAGGATTTGTTTCCGGAGCAGTGGCACCGGCAGTACAAGCCCAAGGCAGTCAAAAAGCCACACCTAAACCGGCTGCCAAAAAACAACAACAGCCAAATTTCCTGCAACAGCTATGGAATTTTATAACAGCACCTTTTAAGGCACTTTTTGGTGGTGCTTCTACTCCAAAAGCCACCCCGAAACCAAAAGTAGCAGCACAAACAACTCCGGCGCAGTCTCCGGCTGCTGTTCCTACTACCGAGGGGACTTTGACTCAAACGCCATCATCAACTGCCTCCAATGTTCAAAGTTCAACAGGTAGTGCTCCCGTAGTTGTGAAATCGTTGCCAAAAGGTGTTACCTACATTGATTTAATAGGCAAGACCATAATTGATTCAAACGGGAAGATTTATCCAAGCAATGCCGGTCTGGCTCTTTCCAGTAAGCCTTCATTGGGAACCTACACCAATAAATTCTATGGTTTGTTTGTGCGGGATTTTGAAGTTTCAGCAGACGGTGATGTGATAGCCCGGGGTAAAGTCACTTTGGGGGACGAGAATACCGACAAGATTGATTTTATGGGAAGGTCAATTTCGGATCTTGTGCCTTCCAGTAATGATCAAGTGAGTTTGGGTAAATCAGGCTATGCTTGGCTGGCGGCTTTTATAACCACCCTTAACAGCTCTACTGTCAACACAGGTGTTCTGAACTTGGGTGACGGTTCTGCTTCGGCTCCTGCGCTTACATTTACCAATGATACCAATTCAGGATTGTGGAGGATTGGGGCAGATCAAATTGCCCTGACTACTGCAGGATCAGCCACTTCAGGCATTACCATTAATGCCAGCGGTAATTTGGGTGTGGGTACAACTACTCCCAATTCCAAGTTGTCTGTTATTGGCGGAGGAGCTTTTGGTAGCGGGTTTGGGTCAATGACTGCCCCAACTAATGGTCTATTAGTAGAAGGATCAGTTGGTATTGGCATCTCTGTTCCATCCCAAACCTTCCAGATAGGCACAGGCAGCACTGCTTTAGTATTTACTTCCGGAGGAAACTTGGGTATTGGTACAACTTCTCCAAATTATGACTTGGAAGTTATCACCACAGCTAGGATTAGAGGATCTGTTGGTAATGTAGGGTTGGTAGTAGCAGGGAATGGTAATGTGGGTATTGGTACAACCGCTCCCTCTGCTTCTTTGCAAAATACAGGCAATACTGTTCTTGGTTATTCCGGTTCCACATACGGCCCTGCATCAGGCTTGGCAGTATCAGGTAATGTAGGAGTAGGCATTACAACAGCCAATTCTGCCTTAACAGTTAATGGTGGAGCTGTTATTGGTACCAGCTACAACCTGCTTGCTCCAACCAATGGATTGTTAGTCCAAGGTTTGGTTGGTATTGGTAATACTGCCCCGGGTAACACCCTGGCTGTTAATGGAGGATTAAACTTGGGTACTTATGCTTCCTCAACCGGCCCATCTAATGGACTGGTAGTATCAGGCAATATCGGTATTGGCACATCTTCTCCGGGATCTTCATTGTCTGTGGTTGGTGGAGCTGTTATTGGTGCTACTTTTGGTTCTCTTTCTACCTCTACTAATACACTGCTTGTCCAAGGTAATATTGGTATAGCTACTACGGCTCCGGGTGCGGCATTAGGAGTATCAGGAGGTGGGGTTATTGGAGTTACTTTCGCTAATGCTGCAGTTGCCAATAATAATTTGGCTGTTCAGGGTAGTATTGGTGTTGGAACTACCAGCCCGGGTTCAGCTCTGGCAGTAATCGGCGGAACAGTGATTGGTAATACTTATGGAACATTTATTGCTCCAACATCAGGATTATTAGTAGAAGGTAGGGTAGGCATTGGTACTTCTGCTCCGGGCGGAACATTCGGAGTAGCAGGCAATCAATTATTAGGTGCTACCTTTGCTAACTTAACAGGTCCAACCAATGGTCTGGCCATTGAAGGTAATGTGGGAGTAGGTGTAACTACAGCAAACTCCACTTTGGCTGTAGCCGGTAATGGAGTCTTTGGCGCAGGGTTTGCCGGAATGGCAGCCACCACCAATGGATTATTAATTGAAGGCAGTGTTGGTATTGGCATTTCTGTCCCTTCCCAAACTTTCCAGATTGGCACAGGCAGCACTGCTTTAGTATTTACTTCCGGAGGAAACTTGGGTATTGGTACAACTTCTCCAAATTATGACTTGGAAGTGATGACCACAGCTAGGATTAGAGGATCTGGAGATAATGCAGGTTTGGTTGTTGCAGCTAACGGTAATGTAGGTATTGGCACAACTGCCCCGGGCGCAGGATTGCAACTGACTACCAATGGTTTGATTGGCTACACAGGCAATGTCTACGGCCCAACATCAGGATTGGCAGTATCAGGTAATATTGGAATTGGCATAACAACAGCAAATTCCAATTTATCTGTGGTAGGCAATGCAGCTATAGGTAGCGGTTTTGGATCAATGTTGGCTCCGGGTAATGGATTAATAGTTGAAGGCAACACAGGTATTGGTACATCCGTACCATCCCAACTCTTCCAGGTAGGGACAGCAGGAAATGCTTTGGTCTTTACCACAGGAGGAAATTTGGGAGTAGGTACTACTACCCCATTAAATACATTGGATGTGGTTGGAACAACCCAACTAAGGGGTATAGGCGGAGTAGTTGGTCTGGCTGTAACAAACGACGGAAGAGTTGGCATTGGCAGAACTAATCCCGGAACAGCAGCTTTGTCCGTCAACGGGAATGTGGGTATTGGTTCAACTTCCCCAAGGGCAGCATTGGAAGTAGTAGGAGATGGTGCTCTGGCAGCACTGTTTATGTCAGGTAATGTGGGAATTGCAACGACTGCTACCGGATTTAATAATCTGCAAGTAGAAGGTAGTATTGGTATAGGTACTTCTTACTCACCAGGTACTTACAAATTAGATGTGGCAGGAAAAGTTAGGGCTACAGGCTTCTTTGGACTCTGTGGTACAGGTACTGATGCGACCAGTTGTAACCAGGATGTTGCTGAAATATATGATGCTTCTGAAGATGTGGCGCCGGGTGATTTGTTAGCTGTAAATGCGCAGAACCAAAGACAGGTTATAAAATCACAGGGCGCGTATGACAGCAAGGTGATGGGTATAGTATCAACTGCCCCGGGTTTGCTGTTGGGTCTTAACGGAGAAAATGTGGCTTTGGGTGCGGAAGCAAGCGGTTATCCGGCAAATGCAGATCCAAGAAAGCCTGCTGTAGCCTTGAATGGAAAGGTGCCGGTTAAAGTATCAACAGAAAATGGAGTAATCAAAACCGGAGACTATCTAACTGCCTCATCAATCTCCGGTGTTGCCATGAAAGCAACTAAGGCAGGATTGATAGTAGGTCAGGCATTAGAAAGCTATGACAACGCAGGAGTAGGAAAAGTATTAGTTTTTGTCAGACTGGGATATTTCAACGGAGTAAGCTTGGCAGATGTGGTTGATCAGACAACAGCAGTACAGGGTGTCACCTCAAGCTTCTCGCAAATAATTTTGGCAAAGCTGCTGGCGGAAAAGCAGGCAACCCTGACAGCAAATAACGCTTCAGAACTTTTAACAGACAGAATAGCAGCAGGAATAGCGATCATTACGCCGGAGCTAACAGCAGATAATGTTATAGCAGGTTTAATCAAACCGGCAGCAGGAAAGAATTTGATCCTGTCTTTGACATCTGCGCAAGTATTTAATATAACTAATGAGGCAAATGAACCGGTGATTACCTTTAATGATAAGGGTGATGCTACTTTCAAGGGCGATGTGGTGGCAAAAAGTATCAGCGCAGATACAATCATCGGCCTGCGGGTGGTCACCGATGAAGTAGTAACCAGTAAATTAACAGCCTTGTTGGATGCCTACAAAGCAAAAGATGCTACAGGTTCATCAACTGCTGTGGCAGGGGCTGCAACCAGCACTCAACCTGCTATTGACACAAGTGCTTTGGTATCTCTAAACAAAGACGGCGGTATCACCATTGGCGGGTCGGCAGAGTTCAAGGGTCAATCGCTGTTTGCTAAAATCGTAGAGTTTGTTTCTGATGTGATCCTAAAGGGTAATGTTACATTCATGGGCAGAGTCTTCCTGCCAAAAGACTCTGTTGGCACGGCAGTGGTTCAAGCAGGCGCGGATTCGGTGACAGTTCCCTTTGGTACTAATTACGCTTCAGCCCCAACAGTCAATGTGACCCCGACCATGTATTCGGGCAATGACGGCGCAGGTAACTCTATCCTGACAGGTGATGTTAGGTTTGTAGTGCAGGGTCTGTCCGGATCAGGTTTCACCATTAAACTAAACAAAGCAGCCCCGGCTGACATGGTCTTCTCATGGACAGCTTTGGCTTCAGGCGGCAACCAGTTCACATCAACTACTCCGGCTGCCAGTGTGCCTGTTGCTCCGGCAGCAACGCCTGCGCCAACTCCAACTCCAACTCCAACTCCAACTCCTAGCGTAGCACCTTCTCCAACGCCTTCACCCAGTCCGTCTCCTTCAGTAACACCTGAAGCAACAAGCAGTGCCACATCAAATTAATGAATGGACGATCAAATTAAGAAATTGAATGTATTTTCCGCGTATTCTAAAGACAAAAACCTTTTGGCGATATTAATTATAGTCGTGGTCGTGGCTTTGGCAGGAGTAGGCTTTCTTTATTTCCAGTATCAAAATACTGCTACCGAACTTAAAAAAGTTAAAAGCCAGGTTAGCTCACAGGCCGGAATAGCCGGTAAACAGGATGAGGCTAAAAAGTTCGTGACAGAAATCGGAAAAATCGCCAAACTTCCGGATGAAACCCCGAGTATAGCTACCATTACAGACGCTTCCAAGTTAAAAGAAGAGCCTTTTTTGAAAGATGCCAAAAACGGGGATGTTTTGTTGGTTTTTAGCAAGTCCGGCAAAGTAGTTCTTTATGATCCTGTTAATAAAAAGATTGTTAACATGACTACTCTTTCTACAGAAAACTCATTCTCCCAGGCATATAAAATTGCCATTAGGAATGGGACTAAAACCACGGGTTTGACCAATAAAACCGAAGACGAATTAAAAAAGGTTATGGGAGTGGTTAATGTGGTAGCCAGGGAAAATGCATCCAAGGATTCTTATGAAAAGACTACAGTATCGGTCCTAAATCCTAAAGCCGCTGATTTTGCCCAAAGCATTGCCAAGGCCTTAAATGCGCAAGTGACAGATTTACCGGCCGGCGAGAGTAAATTGACAGAAGCGGATATAATTATTGTGATTGGTAAAGATAGAATTTGACGGTTGACAGGCAAATTTCATTTGTGGTAAACTCCAATTTAGTGTTAAATCACTTTATGAGAAACAACGCACCAAAAATTTACGACAAAACGCTTTAGCGTTGTATCCCTCAATAAAAATTAATCCGGATCTTGAGCTGGGCCCGTAGTTCAGCTGGTAGAACGCCTCATTTGCAATGAGAAGGTAAGCGGTTCGAGTCCGCTCGGGTCCACTTTGTACTTTGAAATGTGAATACGATTATAAATGTGAAGGCTAAAGGTCGCCGACGCGTAAAGCTATGGCGACCGCAGCAAAAAATACTCAACATTAATGCATACGGTGGATGCCTTGGTCGAAAGTACCGATGAAGGACGTAACAGACTGCGATAAGCTTCGGGGAGCTGCCAATAAGCTTTGATCCGAAGATTTCCGAATAAGTTAACTAGTCGCCTTTGGCGACATTTCTTACTGAATTCATAGGTAAGAGAAGGGTACGCGCTGAACTGAAACATCTAATTAAGCGCAGGAAAATAAATCAACAGAGATTCCCCAAGTAGCGGCGAGCGAAAAGGGAACAGCCTAAACTCGTGCTTCGCACGAGAAACTTCAAAATTCAAGATACAAGATACAAATAAATCCAAAATTTAAAAACCTTAAATTTTAAAAATTGGAATTTAAAAATTATTTGTTTCTTGGTTATTGTTTATTGGAATTTCTCACGCGGAGCGTGAGGGTTGCGGGATCTGCGATATGGCATCAGTTTTGGATAGCTGAACAGATTGGAAAGTCTGACCAAAGTAAGTGATAGTCTTGTAAGCGAAATCTAAAACTGGCCTAGCAGACACCCAAGTAACACAGGACACGTGTAATCCTGTGTGAATCTGGGACGACCTCGTTCTAAGGCTAAATATACTTTCGGACCGATAGTGAACTAGTACCGTGAGGGAAAGGTGAAAAGAAGGGCGGAATGCCCTGTGAAATAGTACCTGAAACCGTATGTTGACAAGCAGAGAAAGTGCTGAGAGTAATCGAAGTACAATCTCGTGCCTATTGAAGAATGAACCGGTGAGTTACCGTATCCATCTTGTTTAACCCCGCTAAGCGGGGGAAGGCGTAGTGAAAGCGAGGGTTAATAGCCCGTTTGATGGATGCGATAGACCCGAAACCGAGTGAGCTAACCATGTCCAGGGTGAACTCCGACGAAAGTCGGAGGGAGGCCCGAACCCTTTTCTGTAGCAATAGATTGGGATGAGGTGTGGTTAGAGGTGATATGCCAAACGAACTCGGAGATAGCTGGTTCTCCTCGAAATATATCTAGGTATAGCCTGTCCGATGACAACTGGGGGTAGAGCACTGGATCGGTTTTCCGGCGCAAGCCGGAGGATCGAATCAAACTCCGAATACCAGATTGCAATATCGGATGGAGTCAGTCCAATCCGGCTAAGCGGAGAGGGCAAAAGGGAAACATCCCAGATCATTAGCTAAGGTCCCTAAATAAAGTTTAAGTGTTAAAGGAAGTCAAGTACCTTATACAGCCAGGAAGTTGGCTTAGAAGCAGCCATCTTTTAAAGAAAGCGTAACAGCTCGCTGGTCTATTATGGTATTTGGCGCCGACAATGAACCGGGGCTAAAATTTTTACCGAAGCTATGGATACGTTCATGCGCAAGCACTGAACGCATGGTAGAGGAGCGTACCGCACTTAGTGAAGGCTCGCCGTAAGGCGGACTGGAAAGTGCGGCAGTGAGAATGCCGGTATGAGTAGCGAAATTCCGATGAAAAATCGGAACGCCGAATGCCCAAGGTTTCCGTTTCAATGTTAATCAGAGACGGGTTAATCGGTCCTAAGGTCAGTCCGCCGCAAGGCGGGGTAGCCGATGGATAACAGGTTAAAATTCCTGTATTTGTTTATGTTTGACAAGTTGAAACTCAATTTATTGAGTGTAGAGCCTATAAGGGGGGACAAAGTGGAATTTTCTATTTTCAGGAAAATCCCCGTGTAGGAAGCATAAATAAACCGTACCACAAACCGACACAGGTGGGCGAGTTGAGTATACAAAGGCGATCGGGATAACTATCCTTAAGGAACTCGGCAACGAAAGCTGGACGTAAGCTATGCGAGATGTCCTGTCCTGAGAGAAATCGAAGGATTACAACAAAAGACGCTGAGCGACTGTTTAACAAAAACACAGGTCCCTGCTAATCCGAAAGGAGATGTATAGGGGCTGATACCTGCCCAGTGCCAGTAATTTACTGTCTCAAGTGACTCCCTCCGCAAGGTCGGGATGAGCCTGGGGCCTAAGATCTGGTGAACGGCAGCAGTAACTATAACTGTTCCATGGTAGCGAAGTTCCTTGTCTGGTGAGTTCAGACCCGCACGAAAGGTAAAACGACTTAGCGACTGTCTTGAGGATAGACCCGGCGAAATTGCAATGGCTGTGAAGATGCGGCCTTCCCATACTTGGACAAAAAGACCCCGTGGAGCTTTACTGTAGCTTGACCCTGATTTAAAGTTAAAATTGTGTAGCGTAGGAGGGAGCTTCGGCAACAATGAAACACCTCTCTTTTTTGAATTTAAATCTAACCATAACCCTTATAAAAACAGGGCATGGAACAAGGTCTGGCGGGCAGTTTGACTGGGGCGGTCCCCTCCAAAAAAGTAACGGAGGGGTACAAAGGTACACTTAAGCCGTAAGGAAATCGGCTGTTAAGCGTAAAGGTATAAAGTGTGCTTGATAGCAAGACTTACAAGTCGAGCTAGTGCGAAAGCAGGTCTTAATGATCCCCCGCCACCTCGAGGGAGGGGTGGGGCTTATCGGATAAAAGCTACCCCGGGGATACATGTGTGTTCCAGTCCTGATGTATAATTACATCGGGCTGAAAAAATATGGCTAATAACGGTGAAACCTAAGAGTTGGTGGTTTGGTCTTACCAAATACATCGAGACAATTTTTAGGCAATACCGTGGGAAGTCGAAGGTATGGACAAGATTCAAAAAGCAGTAATAATAGGATCAATTTTAGGAGATGGATTCTTGCAGAAAACTGGTAAGAATAATGCTCGTTTAAGGCTAGAACATAGCTTAAAACAAAAAGATTATTTACTCTGGAAGTCTCAAATTTTAAGTAATTTCTTTCAGAAAAAACCTGATATTTTGGAAAGAACAAATCTAAAATTCGGTAAAACTTATCAGTATATTAGAAACCAATCTTATTCAGGTTTAGAATTAGGAAAGTTTCATAAACTTTTCTATGTTGATAACAGGAAAATAATTCCAAATCAAATCTCTAAACTTTTAGAAGATCCATTATCGCTGGCAGTTTGGTTTATGGATGATGGTTATTATTATCAAAGAGATAAAATAGCTTATATATACATACCCAAATATGACCAGGAATCAATTAATAAATTATTAAATGCTTTGAATTTAAATTATGGTTTAATTCCTCAATTTAAAATTAAAAAAAGAGGGGAATATGTTTTAATTTTTACTGTAAAAGATACGGCAAAATTAATGCAAATTATCAAACCATATATTATAAAATCTATGTCCTATAAACTACCTTTTGACCCCGTATCGACTGAACCTAGTAGCAAGGAGTGAATATCCGTTTACTCCTGGGTGAGATGTGAGGTTAAATCTTGCATAATATGCCGTAGTCCGACATAATGTCGGACAAGATATAGTCAGTACTTCGAGCAATCGGAGAATATTTACGAACAGGCTAGTCTTGCCCTACAGTCCACAAGGACGGCAAGGTTCGGCACCTCGATGTCGGCTCATCACAGCGCGGGGCTGAAGCAGGTCCCAAGCGTCTGGCTGTTCGCCAGTTAAAGTGGTACGCGAGCTGGGTTCAGAGCGTCGTAAGACAGCTCGGACTCTATCCAGTATGGGCGTTTTGATACTTGAGGGGAGTTATTTCTAGTACGAGAGGACCGAAATGAGGGAACCTCTAGTGTGCCTGTTGTATGTTGAATGCAACGCAGGGTAGCTACGTTCCTAACTGATAAGCGCTGAAAGCATCTAAGCACGAAGCAGGCCCTAAGATGAGGTATCTTTTAAGACCCCCCGTAGACTACGGGGTTAATAGGTTGGCGGTGTAAGCACTGTAAGGTGTTTAGCCTACCAATACTAATGGTCACAGTTGAGATTTTTTGCATGAAGTCTTCCAAAATCGTATTCACATTTTAGAGTGCAAAATTAGACTAATTTGACTTATTAGACTAATTTGACTTATACTAAGAGCCTCGGTGGTTTACAGATGAGCGGTCCGACCTGATCCCATCCCGAACTCAGTAGTCAAACGCTCAATCAGGGACGATAATTTATTCGCAAGGATATGTGAAAATACCCCACTGCCGGGACTAAATAAGTTAAAAGTTAAAAGTTTTTTGAAAGAAAATAACAATAATTTTGAACTTTGCATTTTGAACTTTGAACTAAATCTTTACAGAAAGACAGGTGACCATGTTTGGCTACAAAAACTATAAATTCTAATCCCACCATGGAGGAGCTTTTAGCTTCTCGCTATGCTCGAAGTAAACCTCTTACTTTATATCGCGGTCAGGAAGTTGAAGGCGAAATTGTTGCCAAAAACGAGCGCGAGCTTATTTTGGATCTGGGAGCTAAAGCAGAGGGTGTTATCTCTGTGCGCGATATTCCTTCTTCCCAGCAGGATTCCCTAAAAGTAGGGGATAAAATTAAAGCATTTGTGATAGTAGTAGAAAATGAATCATCCCAAGCAGTGCTTTCTTTTCATCCCGCAGTTGAAACAAAGAGCATAAGAGGTTTTAAAGGATCTAACTGGAGCAAATTCCAAACAGCGCAAAATCAAAAAAGTAAGTTAAGCGGAAGAGTTATTGAGGTCAATAAGGGTGGTTTAATAGTTGAAGTTACAGGGGTGCGTGGTTTTCTTCCCAATTCACAGGTGGGATTTGAGCTTCTTAATAAAGCCAGCAAAGGAATGGAGGGCTTGATTGGCCAGGATATTTCTGTTGCAGTTATAGAAATTGATGCCACAAATAATAAATTGATCTTTAGCCAGAGAGGCAAGCTCGAAGATATGGTTTTAAAGCAATTGGAGGGCTTTAAAAACAACCAAAAAGTATCTGCCAGGATAGTTTGCATACTTCCTTTTGGACTGGTGGTTTCGGCAGAGGAAGTAGAGGGTATGGTTTATATTTCAGATGTTTCCTGGGATAAAATAGATGATCTAAATTCTCTTTTTAAGGTGGGTCAGGAGATTGAGGCAGTAGTTTTGGATGTGGATAAAGAATTGGGTAGGGTTAATTTGTCAATGAAACAGTTGGCAGAAGATCCTTTTACCAAAGTAGCTGCGCAATTTGCTCCTGACGAAACAGTTAAGGCTGAAGTAACAACGGTTTCAGAGACAGGGGTATTTTTTAAGTTGGAAAATGGAGTAGAGGGTTTTTTGCCCTCTGCCAAGATAGATCCTGACACAAAATATGAAACAGGCAAGACTTTGACCATGTTGGTGGATAGTGTTGATGCAAGAAGGCGTAAAGTTAACCTGACACCATTTGTAACCTCAACTGCAGGATTGATTTATAAATGAAAACTCACTCCATTTATACCTGCCAGCAATGCGGATATAAGTCCTCTCAATATCTGGGAAAATGTCCCCAGTGTGACTCCTGGAATAGCCTGGTGGAAGAGATAGAGGAGAGTCAAAAGAGTCAAAGAGTCATAAAGAGTCAAAGTAAAACAGAGATTATTAATCTTGCAGACATAAAACAGATTAATTTTAAGAGATTAACAACCAAACTGGAGGAAGTTGACAGGTGTTTGGGGGGAGGAATTGTTTTAGGTTCAATTAATTTAATTTCCGGCGATCCAGGCATTGGAAAATCTACGCTCCTGACGCAACTTGCATTAAACATAGAAAATACACTTTATGTGGCCGGTGAGGAATCTGCCCAGCAGATTAAGTTGCGGACAGATAGAATTAAACCTAATGTTAAACTTTTGGTATTAAACGAGACAGATGTTGATTTAATAACTGAATCTATTAGCCTCACAAGGCCTGGCCTTGTGATAGTAGATTCGATCCAAACTCTGGAAACCCAGGATTTGGAGTCAATTGCAGGCTCAATCGGCCAAGTCAGGGAATGCGCCCAGCGGTTGCAGAGGATTGCCAAACAAACCCATATCCCCATATTTCTGGTTGGACATGTGACTAAAGAGGGTGCTATTGCCGGGCCCAAAACCCTGGAACATATGGTTGATGTGGTTTTATCTTTGGAAGGTGACCCATTGTCGCAATTTAGGATTTTGCGGAGCAATAAAAACAGGTTTGGCCCTACAGATGAGGTTGGAATATTTGAGATGGATGATTGCGGCATGAAAGAGGTGCAGAACCCTTCCAAAATATTCCTGGATCAAAAGGTAGATGCCCCGGGCTCTGCAAAGGCAGCTATTTTAACAGGACTGCGGCCAATACTGGTAGAAATTCAGGCTTTGGTTACCAGGTCAAGTTTGCCAACGCCCCGCAGGGTTGGTTCGGGAATAGATAATTACCGTCTTCAGCTTTTGGTGGCTGTTTTACAAAAAAGATTGGGTTTGCCCCTTTATGATCAGGATATATTTGTCAATGTGACAGGAGGTTTAAAAGTAATTGAGCCTGCTGCGGATTTGGCAATTTGTCAGGCTATAATTTCTTCATTCAAAGATAAAGTTATTGCCCCTAAAACTGTTTTCATAGGTGAAGTAGGTCTTTTGGGGGAAATCCGTAAAGTAAGGAGTATAGAAAAAAGAATAAATGAGGCTAAAAGATTAGGTTTTAATAATATTATTACTTCTCAAAACGGCAAAACTTTAGCAGATGTGTTATCATACTGTTATGAAGATTAATTACAAGACGGCAATTCCGGCAGCAGCTTTAATAGTGGTTTTACTTTTGACAGGCGGTTTTTTGCTCTATAAAAACCAGAAGACTGCCAACAAAAATCCCCAGCAGGCAGGCCAGGATGAAGTAAGAAAAGTGGTGGAAGAAGTGAGAAAATTGATGGATCTTCCAAACGAGACGCCAACGGTTGCCACAGTAGTGGATATTACCAAGCTAAAAGATCAACCTTTTTTCCAAAAAGCCAAAAATGGGGATAAGGTTTTAATCTATACCGCAGCTCAAAAAGCTATTTTGTATGATCCGGTTGCCAAAAGGATTAAAGAAGTGGGTCCTGTTAATGCGGGTAGTCCTTCTGCGCAGGTGTCTTCTCCGCAAACTGCTACTCTCAAAATTGCCCTATTAAACGGTACTAAAACTGTTGGCTTAGCTTCTAAAGTGGAAGAAGAGCTTAAAAGTAAAGTTCCCGGGCTTAATGTAGTCTCTAAAGATAATGCTAAAAAAGATAGTTTTGAAAAAACAGTGGTAATAGTTTTAAATCAGTTGTTTTTGGATAGCGCCAGGAATTTGGCAAGTCTTTTGAATGCTACTCTTGGCAATTTACCTGAAGGGGAAGAAAAACCCAAAGACGGGGATATTTTGATTATTTTGGGTAAAGACAGAACATAAAATCTCTCCTCTTGACAGAAGATGTATTAAGATGTATATTCTGGGTATATGTTAAGAACACAAGTTAATTTACGTGAAGATCAATACCAAACTCTGCGCATTCAGGCAGAGCAGGAAGGTGAGTCTATATCCGAAGTGGTGAGAAAACTGCTCGATTCTTCCATGAAACTCAAAGGAAAAGACGCTAACGCCTCTCTGCTTTTGGAAATGTCTCAAAAAGCAGGCAGAAGCGGGATAAAAAATCTTTCCATCAGCTATAAACAGATTTTATACGGGGAAAAATGACTGTTTTTATTGATTCCAGCGCCATCATATCTTTGTGGGATCAGGATGATTCAAACCATTCGGCAGCTATTGAAAAATCACAGGAACTACAAAAAATAAAAGCTGCTATTTTTATTTCTAATATTGTGGCAGGAGAAGTGCTGACGGTTTTAAGCATGAAACTGGGGATTAAAACAGCTAATCAATGCGGGGAAATGTTGCAGAAATTCAATACTGTTTTTGTCGATGAAAGTTTGCACCAGAAAGCTTGGAATGGTTTTCAAAAAAGAACCAGCAAAAACTTGAGTTTTTTTGATTATACCAGTTGGGCTATTATCAGGGAATTTAATATGGATAAAGTGTTTACTTTTGATAGGGATTTTAAAAAATTGGGCGTGGATAGGATTTAATCCTTAAATCTTCTTTAAGTTGCTAGATTTTGTCATTGAAAATTTTCTTCATTTGTGAAAGAATGTTCATGCCAGGGCTTATTTATTTTTTAATTTGTTCCTCCTTGGCAGAAGGATTTATCTTGTGCGTATAAAATTAATTTTGCGCCTGATTTTGGCGCTTGTTTTTGCTACTAATATTGCTATTTTCTCCCAGCTCATCCCGCCTTTTGCCGGGGTTAATCCATTTATTATCAGAGTATTGTTAACTGTAGCGGCAGGATTGATTGGCTTTGCAGTTTTTCCTGAAGTGGCCAGGTATATAAGGGTGATTACCTCAACTTCTTTTAATGTTGTAATCCGTAGGGTTGCCCAAGAGGTTTCAAGCCAGCTTCTCCGTTTTCCCCGTCCTAACTTCCCTTTTTCCCATCCCACCCCGCAAATTGGATCAGTGGCTCTTACAAGGCCAATTATTTTAGATACATCAAGCATAATTGACGGAAGAATTCTGGAGGTGGTCAAAACAAACTTTATTTTCGGTTTGATAATGGTCCCTAAGTTTGTGTTGATAGAGTTGCAGCAAGTGGCAGACTCATCTGACGACCTAAAACGGCAAAGAGGCAGAAGAGGATTTGAGATATTGGAAGAATTGAAAAAGATTAGGGGAGCGAAAGTTGAGGTTTGGGATAAAGACCAATCGGGAAAATCAGTTGATGAGAAGTTAATAAACCTTGCCAAAAGCCTGCATGGCCGGATTGTAACCTGTGATTTTAACCTTAATAAAGTAGCTTCGGTTTCCAATATTTCGGTTTTAAATGTTAATGATCTGGCTAACGGCTTAAAAACAGTGGCCTTACCCGGGGAGAAGATATCTTTGAAGATTATGCATCCGGGTAAGGATCCTAGCCAGGGAGTAGGGTATTTGCCGGATGGAACCATGGTAGTGGTGGAGGGAGCGGCTAATTTAATTGGTAAGGTTGCAGAGATTGAAGTGACTAAAACCCTGCAAATCCCCGCTGGTAGAATGATCTTTGGAAAGAAAATATAGTTTTCCACATCCTAAAAGTTCTTGTTAATATCTAAAAGTATACCCCTATTTTAGCCTACTAGATCAACCTAATCCATACTTAATATCCTTTATACTAAACTACAGGTCTATGCTAAATTGTCGTAGGTTATGCTATGGGTTTTTGAATACTTGACAAATAGTAATTTTGCTGATAAAGTAATTGCATTATGTTATTTCCTTGGGTAAATCAAAAAAAAGAAAGACGGATTAAATTTAACAAAAGAACTGATCTAATCAGCGAACAGGTGAGAAATCTTTTACAAAAAGAAAATCAGAAGTTGATTTTGATGGTTCGGGGTTAAAAAAAGAGCATTACTACCGCAGACGGACTCGAATAGCAATGCTCTTTGATTTATTTCGAAAACAACTTCAAGAGCAGATAGAAGCTGTTTTCTATTTATACAGTAGAGCAAAATTTAGGGGGTTGTCAAGACCCCAAAATAGCTTCACTTTTTGAAAATTGAATAAATTATTTCCTCAAAAGAGGGGCTTTGGATTGGGGGTTGATCTAGGGCAGGGATCAATCCCCAATCTTAAGTCTCTACAGTGGCTCTTGACAAATCCTTCACCCTATAGTACAATTCACTAAACTTATGAATATCATAGAGAATGCAGGTTTGTCTAAAATAGATGTTCTTATTGGAGTTGGCGGTTCGATTTCAGTTATTGTTGGAGGAGCTGGATTATTCCCTTGGGAATCCGGTACACCATCGGCTGAAGATTTGTCTAAAACGCCAACAGCTATATCCAGAGATGTAACAGAGGTTTTTCCAACATTAGCACCAATACCAACGCCTGCTAGATCGCTTACGCGGGGAGTAGCAATATCTTCACCAGAACCATCTCCAACAGCAATCCCAAGCAATGAGCCGCTACAACTTACTGCAGAAGATTTAGTGAGAGAGAATATTGATCCTAGACATCCAGCTACTAATTTAAGATATCTTCTAGATCAATGCAGTGGACCTTCAGTTCGGGCTATTCCCAGCCTACCATCAAGTAATGCTCTAGAAGTTTTTTTAAGAGGTTTAGGGATAGGCCCTAGGACAGCTGAAGCAGCCCCTCCTGAAGCGCCGGAAACAGTACAGGAGTTTCTTGCCTGTATGAGGCAGATTGAACAATCGTACAAACTGGGCAATAAAGCGGAAGCATGGACAGAAAAAAATGTTCTTGGTGCTGCCCCAGCCTCAATTGCTACATGGCGGAGTAATCTGGCTGCGAAGCTTAAAGAAAGAGGGTTTGCGGTAAGCCAGAGTCAGGTTGATAACTTGTTAGGAAGAAATATACAACTTGCCATCAGGAAGCCGGATGGATCGCTGGGATATTATCCAGCGGTGATAACGGATAATCAGGCAGATGTCCCAACAAGAGGTCTCAGGAATGTTTATTGGTCAGGGGAGAAAGTTTGGATAATTGAATTTGAAGGTCGGGTGATGGTTGTATTCGATGCATGTGGTAATCCAGGTATTAAAGTGATGATTGTTACATCTCCAGAACCAGCCACTGCAACACCAACCCCTACAGGTACGCCAACTGTAACACCCACTATTACTGAAACTCCCACAATCACACCAACCGGTATGCCAACAGAAACCCCCACTGTAACTCCGACAGTCACCGAAATACCAACTGTTACTCCAACCAGCACTTCTACTCCCACAGAAACACCAACGGTAACTTCTACGCCCACTGAAACTCCCACAGCTACATCAACCTCAACCGCAACGCCGACAGCTACCGCTACTGCCACATCAACCCCCACTGAAATACCAACGGTAACACCTGTCTCAACCAACACTCATACGCCTATTGATACAGCTACGCCGGTAAGAACACCTACGCCTGCTTCAACTAACACCGCAGCGCCTATGGCAACAGCCACCAGAACAGCTGCTTCACCAACCGGGACACCTAGACCACCTGATGCAACAGCTACCAGAACAGGGCCGCCGCCAACACCTTCACCTGTTCGAGGGGGTTGACAGTTGACCGATAGTATGTTAGGATATGCAAGTTAAATTAGAAAACATATGTTTAAATATAAATTATTCATTAGTCTTATAAGTTTATCTATTCTAGCTGTTTTTGGCTTGCATTCTTTAACCTATGCTGCAAACACTCCGGAATTTTTAATTGGCAACATCATGACTGCGGGTAACCGTTCCGAGCCAACAATTGATTGGGGCGATCCTATTGACGCAAGGCCGGGAGCAGCTGTTGAATTTAGGGTTTTGGCTCAAAACACTGTTCCTGACAGCACAGCCATTAATGTGAAAGTTACAGCCAGTTTACCCTCAACTCCCGAACAAATACTGGTAGCAGCAGGTACAGTATCTGCTGATAATGCCGCTTCGGTTTCCGATACAGTTGTAGTAAATGTTACAGGCGGAGAATCTCAAAGCTTTGCTTATCTTCCCGGCCATGCCAGAGTTTGCAGGGCAACTTGTATTGATGCTCCGGATACTGTTACTTCAAGCGGGCTTGATGTTGGAGATCTTGCTTTTGGAGAAAGCGCCCAGGTTACATTCAAAGCTTATGTTACCAATATTGCACCGCCTTCACCTAGCCCTTCACCTTCTCCCAGTCCCAGTCCATCTCCGAGTCCTTCTCCTTCTCCAAGCCCTTCACCTACACCAACTCCAACTCCTTCGCCAACTCCAACGCCGGCGCCTGCAAGCGGTGGAACTACTAATACAAACACAAACACAAACACGAATACTAATACAAATACCGTCACTGTGCAGGGTGGAGCAACCAGGGAAGTAATTAGAGAAGTCCGGGTTGGTAATGTGGGCGTGGCTACAAGTCAAGTTGCAGCAGCCAAAGAACTTCCCAAGACTGGTTTGCCTGCTTTGGCCTGGGTGGCAGCAGCTTTTATTCCAGCAGGTTTTAAGTTAAAAAGACTGGGTAAAGTTAAAGATATGGCCGGCAGCGACCCGAATTATTTATGGGAAGATAGGCAATTCAAAGCAGGGTATTGACAGAGCTTGAATAATATGGTTTACTAGATCAGTAAGCCTCAAAACTTTTAACTTTTAACTTTTAACTTTTAACTTTTTTTTAACATATGCCTAGTGTAACTAAATCATTTAAACCTAAAGAAGAACAATCAGCAGAAGAGTTGGTGGGAGAATCTGAGGAAAAGAAGTTGGATGTTAGAGATGAGAAGATGGATGAAGAAGTTGGAAGTTTGAAATTAGATAATCCAGCTTCCAATTTCCAACATCGTTATCCATCCTCCAGTTTCCAACATCAAACTTCTAACGGATACTCCACCCGTGATGTTCCTACAGAAGAAGTTTCAGGAGTTTTGGATATTATGCCGGAAGGGCATGGATTTTTGCGGCCAAAATACATACCTTCTGATCAGGATGTTTATATTTCTGCCAGCCAGATCCGCAGGTTTTGGCTCCGCCCGGGAGATTTTGTAGAAGGAGCAGCCCGCCCGCCCAAAGAAACCGAAAGATATTTTGGATTGCTTCAGGTAAACAAAGTTAATGGGGAAGAGGCAGATAAACTGGTTGGTACAGATGGTAGAGCGAAGAAACGGCTCCGTTTTGAAGATTTAACTGCTATTTATCCAAACAGACACTTAAAACTGGAAACAGGCAAAACCCCTCTTTCCCAAAGAGTGATAGATTTGGTAGTGCCGATTGGTTTTGGCCAGCGGGGTCTGATTGTCTCGCCTCCGAAAGCCGGCAAAACCACTATTTTAAAAGATATTGCCGCAGGTATTACCAAAAATCACCCCGGCGTAGTTTTGATGGCTGTTTTAGTGGGCGAGAGGCCGGAAGAGGTTACGGATCTGTCGCGTTCTATAAAAGGTGATGTGATTGCCAGCAATTTTGACGAGCCGGCAGAAAACCAAACTGCTGCTGCAGAAGTAGCTTTGGAGCGAGCCAAAAGGATGGTTGAAGAAGGTAAGGATGTGGTTATTTTATTGGATTCTATTACTCGCTTGGGGCGGGCTTACAATTTATCTGTCCCGCCATCCGGTAGAACATTGTCCGGAGGCTTTGACCCGGTAGCCTTGTATCCTCCAAAACACTTTTTCGGAGCAGCCAGAAACTGTGAAGAAGGGGGATCCTTAACTATTATTGGTACAGCTTTGGTAGATACCGGTTCCCGCATGGATGATTTAATTTATGAAGAGTTTAAAGGCACGGGTAATATGGAGCTTCATTTGGACAGAAAATTGGCCGAGCGCCGGACATATCCTGCTATTGATATTGAAGGATCAGGCACCAGACAGGAACAGCTTTTGTTCCCTGAAGAGTATTATCAGATGATGATTATTATGCGCAGGATGATTGGTATTTTAGGAGAGAACGAAAGAACGGAAATTTTCCTGGAAAGACTATCTAAAGTAGAATCTAACGAAGAATTTTTAAAAACCCTCAAGGATGTTAAATAGGTCTTATTGGTCGCATAAGTTCCATTGGACCTATGTGTTAAAATATTCTCCATGAATTCTCTCAAAGACGATCTTAAGGCTTTATCCCATGCTTTAATCTGGTACTCCAGGCGCAAAATCCGTTATTTTGCCAGTAAATTTGAAGAGTTAAAAAATTTTTTGGTGGAAGTTTTAATGAAAAAAAGAGGAGAGCACCAAAAAAGATTTTGGCATGGTGCTATGCTGGGGCTTTTGCTGGTTGGTATTCTTACATCAGGTATTTTGGGCGGACGGAGTATAATTTCTTCATCTTATCCGGGAATAGGAGGTCCGGATCCGCGGTTTGCAGAGAGCTTTGAGCCGTTTCCCAAGGGAGTGTTGTGGGATCCATTATCAGGCCAAACAGGGAATACTAAAACTTTTGTCTCTCAAAAACCAAGATCAGAAAATGTGGAATATAAAGTGGAAAGCGGAGATACGCTCTCCAGCATTGCCAAAAAATTTGATGTTTCGCAGGATACGATTAAATGGGCTAATGATTTATTAAATGAAAATCAGCTAAAACCAGGCCAAACATTAAAAATTCTGCCTGTTTCTGGAGTTTCGCATATAGTTAAAAGCGGTGACTCGTTGGAATCTGTGGCAAAAAAATATTCTGCCAATTCGCAAGCGATTGTTGATTTTCCCTTTAACGATGTGCCTGATGATTTTAGCTTAAAAGTTGGGCAATTGTTGATTATCCCGGATGGCAGCCCGCCGGAGATTAAAGCGCCAAAGCCTAAACCGCAACCCCAATTTTTGGCTCAAGGTCCTGGATCGCCTGCTTTTTCAGCACCATACGGAGCTCAATTTATCTGGCCGGCCGGCGGCCAACTGACCCAATACTTTGCCTGGTACCATCCGGGTATAGATATTGCCAACAGAAGCGCTCCGGGAATTGCCGCATCTGACGGAGGGGTTGTTACTGTGGCAGGGTGGCCTGATGGTTATGGATATGGCAATAGGGTAGTGGTAGACCATGGCAATGGCTACACTTCTTTATATGCGCATCTATCTAACATTTATGTTTCAGTAGGTCAAACAGTATCAAGAGGTCAGTTAATAGGTCAAATGGGATCAACAGGTCGGTCAACAGGAATCCATTTGCATTTGGAAATACATTACAAAGGAGCGGCACTTAATCCACTGGTAATTTTGAAATAGGACTTATTAGACTAATTTGACCAATTGGTCTTATAATTAGATGACTGGGCCCGTGGTATACCGGTAACATGCTTCCATGGCATGGAAGAGTAAGGGGTTCGATTCCCCTCGGGTCCACTTTTGTGGGCCGTTAGCACAGTGGTAATGCATCGCTCTCGCACAGCGGAGACGGGAGTTCGATTCTCCCACGGTCCACCCTATGGTTTTGGAGAAGGAGTAGGAGAGGGTTTTTTAATAGCTTCCGGAGTGGCTATTTTTTCCGGAGGGTTACCCACATTAACAACTTTTGGCAGCTCTTTTTGCTGCAAAGCGCCTTTATCAGATGCAGTCGGGGCTTGCAGATTAGTTTCAGGATTTTGAGCTTCGGATTTAGATTTTAAGTCGTTTAGATAATCCGAAGCTATTTTAAAATCAGGACTGTCTTTATCTACCAATTCTACTACTTTTTGGGCAGTGGTCAGAGCTCCCTGCAAATCGCCTTTATCCCGCAGAGCCACGGAAGTATTATAATAACCATTGGCATAGTCGGGTTTTAAGTTGATTGAATCAGTGAAAAACCTAATGGCCAGGTCATAGTTTTTGATGGCATAGTAAGTACCACCTACATTGAGCCGCAATATCGGGTTTAAGGGGTCAAGCATAATGGCTCTGCCATATGCATCAAGAGAAAATACCAGGGCGTTTTGAGCTACACCGGAAATCTGCCTGTAAAGTTGGGCCAGGATTTCCCAGTTAATGGGGTTTTTGGGGGAAAGGGTTACAGCTATTCTTCCTTCGCTGATTGATTGCTGCAGCAGTGTCTGGATATTTTTTTTATCCTCTTCTGTTAAAGAATCTTGTCCGGCTGCGCCGGATTTGGCAGATGCTATGGCATTGGCCAGGGCAAAATTGATCTGGGCTATGTCAATCCTGTAGAAATCGCTGACCGGGTTTAGCAATTCTGCTTTGACCAAGCTGTTATAAGCGTCCAAGCCCTGGTTTTGGGCAACGGCATTTAGAGCTTTGCGGTGATGGTAATCAGCCAGAACAAATTTTCCTCCGAAAAAGAAAACTGCCAGAGTAAGGAGTGCGGATATTACCAAAAGTATAGAAGATAGGGCCTCAACATGGATTGTTGTTCTTCCTCCATCAAGCGGAAAAGCATTTTGCAAAATAGCGCCAAAGCTTCTTCCCTGGGATATGTCTTCGCCTGATTTTAAAGAGGATGCGGTAAAGCAGGCTAAAATCAGCAGGCCAATTATCCAGATTACCATGGTAGAGGGGTGAAGCAGGATCAGGACAAAAAAGACTAAACCACAAATTGATAATCCTGTTAATAAATCAGAATTTTCGCTGTGTCTGTTTAAATAAACTGCCCTGTAAAATCCGGAAGCAAATATGATGGTTGCGGAGAGGAGGGCAAAAAAACCGACTCCGCCAAGTGTTGCTAAAACCTGCAAATATTCGTTAAAGGCGTTGTCAAACCGCAGGTTCCATATTTTAGTCTGGTTAAATTCAATGGGTTTGTGCTGGGTGAAATTAAAAAGAAAAGTAGCAGGGCCTGATCCCCAAAAAGGGGAATCGCGGAAAGCTGAAACAGAAATTTTCCAGGATGCCTCAAGAGGCAGTTGCAGCTCACGGGGGAAATTTCTAGCTTTTTCATAAATTGGGTTTTGCGCGTTTTCTCCAATAGGTGGGGTAATAGAGAATATGAATACAAAGGCCATTATCACAACAGGTATGGCCACAAACAGCAGGTTGAAACTGCGGAGGCTGGGACGGATAGTTAAAAATACCGCCCCCGTCCCAATTAATGAGGCTACCCATACGGGCCAGGAACCGGTCAGCATGATAAAAAGCCCTAAAATAGAAAGCAGCGCGCTCCATGCAATTTTAGCCGCCAACTTTTTGGCAGCAAATATTTGGATTAAGACAAAAGGCAGAAAAATGGCTAAAATCCCTGTTGTGGAAAAGCTAGATCCGGTGGGGGTAAAATTTGTTGCTTTGGTAAAAGAGAAAGGAAGAATTGCTATGCCAAAATAATTAGCCAAACCCCAAAGAGCCAAAATAGCCGAAGAGAAAAGCCCTAAGTGGAGTATCCAGCGGATATCTTTTAAAGACTTGATGGCTTGAACCGCCAGGAAATAAAACAGGATATAAGCTATTAAGGCTACCAGGCTGCCATGGACCCTGGCCTGGTTTCCAAGAAGAGATACGAAAGGAGCAGGAGAGAGAATTGTAGATACAACAGCCACAGAAAGGAGTAAAAGAAGAGGCAAATCCAAAGGAGTCCTGGTAAAAGAAACTTTTCCCGAAACAGCAAACCTGATTGTTAAAATAACCAGCATAGCTAAAGTAAGAACAGCCAAAACAACAAACTTGGGGGTGTCAAAGAAATCAGTAGTAAAGCTTCCAAAGGCAAACAGGGTGGAAAGCAGGATGGCTGTTACTATTAACTTCAAAATCAAATTTAAATTATCGCTTAAAAATTGTTTCATTTATTAATACTTCTTCTACTATAAAGTAATACTCCTCCCCATTTCAACTAGGACTTAATATGTCAAATTAGTCTAATAAGTCTTCTTGGTCAAATTTGCCAATCGCTTTTTAAACAATTTCTCCGAATAACCACCTTTTTCTATAAAGGCTTTTTCTAATGCTTGTAGTTGTCTGTCAAGTAAATAGTTGGCTTGATGGATTAGGCAAATCAGGCAATTGGCGGCAGTTTCCGGATTATCTAAATAAGTCTTATTGCGGATTGCTAAAGCTTGGGGAGAATTCTTGGCCCAGACTGGTAAACTTCGTTGTCTTAAAAAATCCTCATAATCAATTAGTAATTCTTCCAAAGAAGCCCTGGCTACGCCGACCAGTTTAATCTCCGTCTTTTTAGAGGTCCCCGAAGCTTGTGAACCCTCGGCAATATTTTGTCTGCCGGAACGGGCAGCCTGAACCATTTGGTCTTTAGTCCGGGAAAACCGGTCAATATACAATCGGACGAATTCGACTGATAGGTCGTATATGAGGGTAGTGGTTTGGTATGAATGGAGGTTTCGGTAACCGCCGTGCTTTTTTTGATCTGTCTGATGTGTCTGATTAGTCATATTAGTCCTATTCTGTTTGTACAATCCACCAGTTAAATTTAATTTCATCCGGACCCGGGCTAACTAGCGAAACATCAAAACTTTCTCCGGCTATAATATTGGTTACAGACAGTACTTTGTCTGTTGAAGTAGTGGGAGTAATAAAGATCTTGGATGATAAAGTAACCAGTGTTGAAGGAATAGTAATTTTAATAGTATTAGCAGGTAAAGTTCCTGTTCCAATAGATGCTGCCAGCGTGGCAGAACTTGAAGCAATCTGGGTATTTGAAATAGTTAGCTTATTAGTTTCAACTTCAGAAGCTGTAATTTTACCCTGGGTTTGGATATTTCCTTCCTTATCTATAGTGACTTTACCGTTAAATATATCAAGGCCTTCGGCCAATGGGGAATTTTGAATATATAAGATACTTAAATTACTTAAGGAACTTCCGGTAATGGAAAGCATTCCATCTACTATTAAATCTCCGGCAATCAAAGTTTTACCCAGAGTAGTTTCACCCAGAGATTTGAAAGAGTTTGATATATTAAGGTCGTATGCAGCCAGCATGCCCGAGAAAGTAGCTTCAGATGTAACCTTCAGGTTGGCCAAAGTGGCACTCCCCGTAGCAAGTAAAATGTCAGGAGGAGTTAAATTCACCTCGGGGGTAGGTCCTGATTCCCCCGAGGTGGTTTGTGCTGAACTTGTAGCTTCTGCCAGCTTTGCAGAAACTGTGGCGTCTTGTTCCTTGACTCTAGTTTCTAGCGACTTGATTCTATCCTCCAAAGAAACTATTTTTCCTCCTACATCAAAGCTATTTTGATTGCTGGAAAGTATCGGCCCGGGATTTTGATAAGCAGGATCCTCTGTCAATTGGGCAGAGGCAGTGGCTAAAAATGGATCCAGAATAATAGAACCGGTTTTGAGTTTGGGAATAATCAAATTCCCTTCATTATCCAAAGATAAAGAAGCAAAGAAGTTCCCCGGATCAGCAAAAGAAACATTGACAAAAACTAGTATTTTGCCTTGACACACCTCGGAGGTGGGCTTTGACTCCTCCGAGGTGGCTTGGCAAGCAAAGCTCTCCAAAGCCTTCCCCACCACCGCCCCCGCCCTTGTTGCTTTCATGGCCACACCCGGGGTGGAGGAGGAAGTCAGATAATCTCCTGCCTCAATCAACCCGTTTTCAGTAGAAACCTTAACCGGCACCCGCCCTGCCAAAGCCACAGATTTGCCTTCAGTATTGGCTGAAAGCAAGACACCCGGTTTAGTTGAGATGATACCTATTAAATTATTCTGATATGGGAGCTTGGATTTTTCTATATATGGCTGAAGTTCCCCGTATTTATTCTTAATATCCGATGGTATATCCGATGTGGTAACCAAATCTCCTGCTTCTATAGCTTCATCCAATACCGGATAATTTTCAGCCACATCTGCAGGCGTTCCCATAGCAGTGCCCCCGTCAGAAAATACGTCCCCGTCAGAATCAACCCGAAACTTAACAGTGCCTGTTCCTCCGACATTAGATAAGACTCTTAATATGTTTACATCGGATGAGGAAGTAGTATTAAAAACATCTAAATTAGACCCGGGAGATGTAAATCCAATCCCCACATTGCCTGTTGCAAATACTGCCCCGTAATTGCTGGCAGCTCCTGTCTGGGCATTAACATACAGCCCGTAAGAGGCAGTAGTGCCTGTTCCAACCGCTCCTGCAGCAATACCCAGGGCAATGGAATTATTTACCAGCTCATTGGTGCCGGAAACAGGCGCTCCTGCCAGATAAAAGCTGTAAGCATTGGTGGTGGTAACAGGAGCATTGGCTGCGGCCAGGGTTGGTTGGGCAATTGAGTTAAATGCCATGTTGGTGGCAGTGCCGGAGGAAGCTGTTGTCTGGTCTGTAAATGTTGAGGCAGAGATTGACAGATATTTTCCGGTTAAGGATGGAGCGCCAAAAAGAGCCTTTTGAATATCCAGAAGACCATTGGCTGCGGAAGTGCCTATCCCTACATTACCCTGCGGATTTATGGATAATCTTTCCGCACCCCCACTTAAAATAGACAATCTCTGGAATGTGGATGGGTTGGCAATTTGATAAGTATTTACGGTTTCAAAGGCGGCCCCAAAAGAACGGGAATTGGGCATCCAGTTACCCAAAGAAGATCCTCCCGTTAAAGCTGTTCCGGTAGTGGCATTACAAGAAACAGTGGCGCATTTAATCACTCTGGCATCACCGCTGGAAGAATCATAAAAAGAGATAAAAGGTAGACCATCTGTACCAATGGCAATAGAAGAATTGGTACCCACATTATTTGCAGTATCAATGGAAGTGGCAGTCCCTGTTGTACAAGCTATATTACTACAATGAAATACTCGAAGATCCAGATTTGTATCATCGCTAAATGCTATTATAGCCAGCCCATCAGTGCCAATGGTCATTGAGGACCAACTCCCAACATTATTTTCCGTATCAACGCTGGTTTTGATGTTGCCGGAAGAACAGGAAATGTTACCGCAATGAATTACAATAAGATCTAGGGCACTGTTGTTATAATACGAAATAATCGGCAGGCCATCTGAACCTATGGCAACTCCTCCGCTGAATCCTCCATTAGTCGCACCGCTGTCAACCGTGGTGTTGGTATTTCCGGAAGTACATCCGGCATTGCCGCAATGTACTACATGGAAGGTGGCATCAGAGGCATTTACAAAAGGAATAAGAGGAAAGCCATCTGTGCCTATAACAGCTTTGATAGGCGGACGGTCATTACCGGACCCGATAGAAGTATCGATATTACCTGCAGAACAGGAGGCATTGCCGCATGAGATAAGTCTGGTAGTAGAACTTGAGCGGGAATATGCCACAACGGGGTTTCCGTTAGTGCCAATGGCAATTGAGACATAATCAGGACCAGGAGCGGCTTCTGTTGAGAAAACAACTGTGCTGGTATTACCTGCAGAACAGGAGGCATTGCCGCATTTAACTATTGTTACTGATCCACTGCCGCCTGTGTTAATTAAATACCCGACAAGTGGCAATCCGTCCGTGCCGATGACAACTGAAGTTTCTTGATTATAATTATTGCCACTGGCTAGTACTGTTGAAGTATTTCCGGAAGAGCAGGCTGCATTGCCACATTTTGTTACTCTAATAGAACTTGTTGCAACGCCATAGCTGATAATTGGAAATCCATCCGGGCCAATAGCCACTGATGAGCCTTGACCAACAGTTCCTGTGGTATCAATAGTGGTGGCGGTTTGGGTGGTGGCGGCAATGGTGGGACCTTGATCCGGGCCAATATTTCCTGCTACTTGTAGCTTAAAAGAAGGATAAGCAAAGCCTGTTAAGCCTATGCCCACATTACCTGTACCGCTCGGCCCGCCTGAACCTATTATTAATGATCCATTGGCAATGCTTGTGCCAATGCCGATATTGCCATTGGTAAACAGGGCAGAATATGTGCCATTACCTACTACCTCCAATGGCATCCTAGGGGAAGTTGTGCCAATACCTACATTACCTGATGAATTAATGACTGTAGAATTTGCCCCTGAATTAACCTGGAACGAGGCAGCTGGGGAGGTTGTGCCAATGCCCACCAGTCCGGCTGCTGTGACAGTCAGTCTGGATGATCCACCTGTTGACAGTCCCAAAGCATCAGTGCCCGGTCTAAAGATACCTGTATTGGTATCCCCACTAAATGAATATGATGGAGCAGTGGCAGTCCCGTCTGATACTAAAGATACACCACCCAAGGTTAGATTACCTGTTATATTGGTTGCTCCCCAGACATCAAGTAGGTTATTACTGGTAGTTGCCCCGATCCCCACATTCCCGTCCACAAACAATCCGTCAGTCGGGGCTGCTATGCCCTGCCTTAAACTGCCTATATGGGCCCCTCCTGCTACAGATAATGTAGAGTTTGCAGTAGTTATCCCTATTCCTACATTACCTGATACAGCCAAACCTGAAGATGGGCCTGATGCAGACGGGGCAAATCCAATTACACTATTACCTACTATTTGCAAAGTAGAGGAAGTAGTGGATGTACCTATACCAATATTTCCTCCTATAAATGAGGCTGCAGGGCCTGTTCCCAGTTGTTGGACATACAAAGCAGAACTGGCTGTAGTTACCCCTATTCCCACTGATCCACCACTAAATAACCCGCCATTGCCAATATTTAACCCTCCTCCCACGGTCAACTGGTTGTTGATGATAGCGTTGTCTCTAACCTGCAGACTGCCTGCTTCCAAAGAGTGCGCCATGACCGAGGTGGCTTCAATGCCGGAGATGTCAAAAACCATCAGTTCGCAGCCGGTAGCATCTGACGAAGAACAGGTGCCGGTGCTATACCAAGCGCTCATATAGACATAGTGGCCGGAGACAAATACCTCTGCCATAAGAGTAGCGAAAGAGTTTGCTACGCGGGTATTGTCAACCCCTCCTACATAAGTTGGGCTGGCAGGATTAGATACGTCATAAACCTGCAAGTCACAGCCGGTTTTATCAGAAGAAGAACAAGTGCCGGTATTGCCGTTTTTCGTAACATAAGCGTAACGGCCGGCAACAGCCAAGCCCAGCCCGCCATCGGTAAAACTAACGGTCCCTCCGCCTAAATTTGCTCCTCCCACATAAGTTGGGCTGGCGGGATTGGAAATGTCAATAACCTGAAAATTGCAACCAGTGCTGTCCGATGAAGAGCAGGTGCCGGCGATTGCGTCTCTGGTAGTGTAAGCGTAGCGTCCTTGAACAGCCAATCCGCCGCCGTAGTAAGCAACACTGCCACCGCCATTATCCAGACCCCCAACATAGGTGGGGTTATAAGGATTGGAAACATCATAAATTTGCAATTCACAAGAGCTTTTTTCAGAGCTGCTGCAGGTAGTGCCTGTACTGCCGCTTTTAAGGACATACGCATACCTTCCTTGCACGGAGACATAGCTTGTATTACCGGCGCCATCAGTGCCGGAAGTATCGGCTCCTGCTATAAATGTGGGGTTGGTTGGATTAGATACATCATAAATCTGAAACTCGCAGCCGGTATTATCGGTTGATGAACAAGTGCCGGTATTTTTTACTTTCACTAAATATACATAGCGGCCGGAAACAGCTATACCCCGTAAATTATTGTTTCCCGCATCGTTAGCTCCCCCCACATAAGTGGGGCTTACGGGATTGGATATATCATAAATCTGCAGTTCGCAGCCGGTATTGGTAGAGGAATTACAAGTGCCGGCATTACCAGCGACTGTGATGTATGCGTAACGGCCGGAAACATAGATTTGCGCGCCGGTATTACCTCCGGTATCAGCGCCTCCCTTGAAAGTGGGGCTGGAGGGTACGCTAACATCCCAAATTTGCAGTTCACATCCTGTTTGGTCAGCCGTAGAACAAGTGCCGGCATTGACAGATTGCAAGAGATAGACATATCTACCGGAAACAAAAAGTGAGTCAGCGGAGGTATTCATGCTTGTGGCTAAACTATCTGCCCCGCCCACATAGGTAGGATTAGCAGGTGTCTGGAGCAGGGATCCTGCCAGGATATCTACCATGGACCTGGGGGCAGATGTGCCTATACCCACATTACCCTGGGAAGTGACTACAAAAGGAGTGGCTACTGTCAGTCCTACTCCTAAATAACTGGCATTAACCTGGAAAAGTTGGTCAGGGGAAGTCCACCCTATCCCCACATTGCCCTGGACCAGCAGTCCATTTGTTGGGGCAGTGACATTAAATCCTGATCCAATACTAACTCCGCCATTTACAGTTAAAGCAGAATTGGCAGTAGTTATCCCTATCCCCACATTACCTGATACAGCCAGGCCATTGGAGGGGATAACCTGGTTTATTCCCGTATAACCAATCCCCACATTACCCTGAATGGATAAAGTGGCGTTGGGGAAGGAAGCCCCAATACCTACATTCCCTCCCATGAAAGAAGCAGCAAAATTCCTTATTCCTCCTGTCTGGGCATCAACATACATTGCATATGAATTGGTAGTGCCAACCCCCACTGCTCCCGCGTCTATCCTTAAGCCGTAGGAGTTTATTATGCCGGCAGAAGAATCGGCTGCAGGTGCACCGGCAATGTAAACGTTTGAGGCATTAGTTACGCTTAAAGCAGAAGCAGCAGTAATAGTAGGTTGGTTGAATTCAATAAATCTTTGGGTAGCATATGCTCCGGTAATGGTTAAGGTTTGTGAGGCTACATCAATATAATTTTTCTCTGAGGTAACAGCAGTATGGGCTGCCGGATTAAACTGAATGCCTGTAGCTCCACCAGAAACATTATTACCCCAAAAAGTTGTTGTTGTAATGCCTCGTGTGTTTGATGATCCAAACTGGACTGCTGTACCTTCTGTCCCAATCTCAAGGCCACCAGCGGCGCCAATCATTCCCTGTTGACCACCACCATCATTGCCTCCCATGTAAACATCAACCGTACCATCTGAACCTACAAGCCCAATGAAGGGACCAAACAAACCGCCAGCCCCAGTGGCAGCTACACGCAGGCGTTCTTGTCCAGCCACAGCGATATTTGCTTCATCAGCTACTCTATTAAACATACCGGTATTAGTATCATCGCTAAATGTGTATGATGGAGCTCCTTCTGTGCCGGAAGAATTTTGAATTCTCCCTCCAAATGTTGCCAGAGAGGAAACTGTTAAAGATTGTCCCACCCCTAAATTCCCATCAACTGTCAAAGCTCCGGTAAATCTGCCTGTACCCCAGACATCCAGGTTATATCCGGCAGAGGTAGCCCCTATCCCTACATTCCCGTCTACAAACAAACCATTGGCAGGTGCAGCAGTTCCCTGATACAAAGAGCCTATATGGGCATTGCCTGCTACAGACAGGGTACTATTGGCAGTGGTTATCCCTATCCCCACATTACCTGATACAGCCAGGCCATTAACAGGGACAGTTAAGCCGGAATATGCCCCAATTCCCATATTCCCGTTAATATATGTATTATGGGCAACTATATCATTGGCCAGGAAATTATGGGTATCTGCAATCTGCAGGTCGTAGGTTTGTTTCCTGCCTGTTTCCTGAAGAGAGACAATTTTCTCCCAACCGTCTGCAGTAGCAATCCATTGTCCAACCTTGAGTTGAGAAACTTTAATCCACTGTGTTACACTTGTCCTCGTGGACCAAGCAATATTTACAAAATTATTTGCAACATTATCGGAGTTATCTGTTAATTTATCAGCTGCTTGGATTGGTAGCGCTGTTATTGTTGTTCCACTAGTATCCAGGAAAGCAAAATTGGACAAGGGATTATTGACAGGAAATATAGTTAATGGTATATTGATGTTAATAATTTCCTTTATACTTAAATTATGACTACCAAAACTCAAGAATTGATTAAAGAGATCAACTATAAAGCCATGATTGTTTCTGCTTTGTTGGGTATAGGTTTCCTTCTGGCCTTTATAGCCTACCTGCTTGCTGTTAAGCGCTAAATATGGATGGTTTGAAGTTGTCTCAATCCACTTGCCGGACTGTGTTTCCAATCTGAAGACTTCCTGTATCCCCATATCCATGGTTTTCTCTACTTTATGCCACTGCCACTGCCCGGTTTTATCATTTAAAGAAAGCACTTCATTATCTGGCTCTATGTCTTCAACAGGGATATCTTCTTCCTCCCATTCACCTTTGGAGTTCTTGCGGCGGCGCCTGATCCTTGTCCCTTTGGCCACACACTGGCCCACAACATGCAAGGCCCCCAATGGGGAAGTAGTGCCTACCCCCACATTACCTGATACAGCCAAGCCATTGGAGGGGATTACCTGGTTTACTCCCGTATAACCTATGCCCAGGTTACCCTGAATGGACAGGGTGGCATTGGGGACAGAAGTTCCAATACCAACATTACCTGACGAATCAAATACTATTTCATTTGGGCCTGATCCGTTTACATTAAAGCCCAAGGAATTGGCTGTTGTATCATAAGATATGGCATATTCATCAGAGATAGAGGTGCCGATATGTAAAGTAGCCGGACCAAGGTACAGATCTCTCCACCTTGTTGTATTACTGCCTAAATCATAAGTATCATCAGTATTTGGCAGTAAGTGACTGGAAAAAGTAGATAAAGAAGAAACATTTAAACTACCTCCTATCCCTATATTCCCTCCTACAGTTAAAGCTCCGGTAAATCTGCCTGTTCCCCAGATATCCAGGTTATATCCGGCAGATGTTCCACCTATGCCTACATTACCTGATATTAAAGCTCCATTAGTAGGTGCTGTAATCCCCAGGGCATTGCCAATATTGATACCCCCGGCCACAGACAAAGCATTATTGGCTGTAGTTGTACCAATCCCCACATTGCCTGATACAGCCAGGCCATTGGCAGGGACAGTTAAGCCGGAATATGTGCCAATGCCTAAATTCCCGTTAATATAGGTATTATGGGCAACAATACCATTCCCCACAAAATTATGTGTATTTTCTACCTCTATATCAAAGACCTGTTCTCTGCCAACTTCCTTAATGGCCACAATATTTTCCCATCCGTCAACAGTTGCTACTTTTTGACCAATCTTAATACTTGACACCTTTTTCCACTTGACATTTTTCCTGTCTTTTGGTAAAGTAAGAATATTAAAGAGCTGAGGGGTAACCAGTCCCCGACGTCGACCGGTTAATATCCGCGAGAGAGACAGCTCTTTTTTGTTGGCCTTTACACCCCGTTCCTCCTTTGTTCCAAGCCAGGCGCAGGAAAGGAAAAACTTAGGTCCTTTATCTATACTGCAAACCACCACTTTTATATGTACATTTTCAACAACATCATCCAATACCCAATATTCCACTTCCACATCAGGTTTGACCCTTTTTTCATAAACCGGTTTTTGGGTTGTTTGAGATAAAACAATCGGAACTCTTGGCAAGGCAAAAAATCGGGTAATTAATTCGTTTATTGATCTGCTCTTTTCAACGAAATGATTCCATCCGGTATTAGTGAAGTGGATCGTGTCTTTGAGGGTTGAAGAATAAACTGACCGGCCGGCCAGATGTTCAAAATAGAATCTGCGTGCCGCTGCTTCGGTATATTCAAAACTATTTTTTTGCAGGAAACTAAGGTTCTGGTGATCTTCCCAAACCAGGCATGGGTGATTACCGGTTGTCCTGATTTGCTTTCCTGTTTCAGTAATCAGCTCAAAGGTTTGCTGTATACCCATATCCATCAAGGATCTGACTTTTGACGGGATGAATTCCCCTGTACTCTCGTCCAGAGTCAGGATTTCATCTCCTGCTTTTATGTCTTTAATTGGCACTTCTTCCCACTCATCTTCCTGTCCTTTTTTATTCTTTTTCTTTCTTCTGCGAAGCCTTGTGTCTCCTGTTACGCACTGTCCCACAACATGCAAAGCCCCCAGAGGGGAAGTAGTCCCCACTCCCACATTCCCTGATACAGCCAAGTTTGCCCCTGAAGAAAGAGAGATGCCTGGACTGTAACCAAACAAACCACCCAGGGCAGTTAAGGTAGAACCAATAGTGGTTGTCCCTGTAATCCTGGCATTGCCCCAGACATCCAAAGGATTGGTAGAAGTAGTAGCCCCAATTCCTACATTCCCATCTACAAAGAGTCCATTGGCAGGGGCAGAGATACCCTGGAAAAGGGAGCCTATATGGGCAGATCCTGCTACAGATAATGTAGAGTTTGCTGTAGTTATCCCTATTCCCACATTACCTGAAACAGCCAAGCCAGAGGAGGGGACAGTTAAGCCGGAATATACGCCAATGCCTAAATTCCCGTTAATATATGTATTATGGGCCACTATGTCATTGGCCAGGAAATTATGGGTATCTGCAATCTGCAGGTCATAGGTTTGTTTCCTGCCTGTTTCCTGGATAGCTATAATCTTTTCCCAGCCAGTACCTGTGGCAATTAATTGCCCAATTTTAAGCTGTGAAACTTTGATCCATTTTGACTGTGATATACTGTTTATTGTGGATCCAAAATTTATAACCGCATTATCAGATCTTCTTCTTAATTTATCCGCGGGCTGGTTTGGAGCAGCAGTTATAATTCCTGTGGTTGCCAAAAAGGTTAAGAAGCGGTTAGTTCCGGTAGCCATTAATACCGCGCTCGGCATGTCATCATTTGCTATTGCTTTTATATTAAGAAAGTTGGTATAATAATTAATATGGCTACTAAAGTTATTACCAGAGATCAAGAAATTGTTGATTGGAACATTAAAGTTGGAATAGCCTTTAGTTTGATTTTGATTCTCATTGTTTTGATCATCATAGCTTTTAAGCTTGTTGGCTAATTCTTCTTCTAATACCAAATATGGGTGGTTAGCTGTTGTTTCAATCCACTTGCCGGACTGTGTTTCCAGTCTGAAAACTTCCTGTATCCCCATATCCATGGTTTTCTCTACCTTGTGCCATTCAAATTCTCCTGTTTTATCATTTAAAGAAAGCACTTCATCGTCTGGCTTGATGTCTTCAACAGGAATATCTTCTTCCTCCCATCCATCTTTGGAGTTCTTGCGGCGGCGCCTGATCCTTGTCCCTTTGGCCACACACTGGCCCACAACATGCAAAGCTCCCAAAGGGGAAGTAGTGCCCACCCCTACATTCCCTCTGACAGCAAGACCCAAAGCGTCAGAAACATATCCTGTATAGCCAATATTGGCATTACCGGCTACAGACAGGGTAGTGGCAGGATTGGTTAGCCCTATACCTAAATTACCTCCGGCAGTAATACTTAATCTTGATGTTCCACCGGTAGTTAACCCCAAAGCATTAACAGAAGGCCTGAATATGCCTGTATCAGGATCACTGGCAAATGCATAGCCAGGTAACAAAGCTGTCCCGTCTATAGCCAGGATTTGTCCTGAAGGAGTAAAAGATCCGCTGGTAGCAGAGTCTCCGTCTATTGTTAATGTTCCGGTTATTCTTACATTACCCCACACATCAAGGATATTAGATGAGGTTGTTGCCCCAATTCCCACATTCCCATCTACAAACAACCCGTTAGTGGGAGCAGAAATCCCCTGCCTGATAGTGCCTATATGGGCATTACCTGATACAGAAAGTGTAGAGTTTGCAGTAGTTATGCCTATTCCCACATTCCCTGATACAGCCAGGCCATTAGCAGGAATAATCTGGTTTATCCCTGTATAACCAATCCCTACATTTCCCTGGATGGATAGGGTGGCATTAGGGGCTGTTGTGCCTATACCCACATTGCCATTATCCAGAATGGCAAATCTTTGAGTATTGTTGTTATCTGTGGTTAGGAAAGACAGGCCTGTGGTTGTGGCATTTCCTCTGATTTGCAGTTTGGCATAAGGGTCTTGGCCAACAGTAGTGCCAATGCCCACATTATCCCCCATGGTTAAAAGCCTTAAATATGCTCCTGCATCTACC